>OFMD01000269.1_pt1 | contig 44693 bp, 27 predicted proteins | sample 1541211 | NCBI WGS metagenome assembly OFMD01 (sample SAMN04209231, study PRJEB22552) | human gut metagenome | biome: gut; material: feces | host: Homo sapiens | place: USA: Oklahoma | reverse complement strand
AACCAGGATTATCCCAATGGCGCTTACATTGAGGGCTATGTATTTGTCAAAGGTGTGACCACAGATGACGGCGCAGTGGGCACTACCCACTCCATCCCGGTTCTGGGCTTCTACGGCAACTGGTCGGATGCTTCCATGTTCGATGTGGGCTCCCGCATGGAGTATCTGACGGGGCAGGAAACTCGGGCTCCTTATCTGGGGGACATGAAGGGCAATGCTGCAGTTGTGGCTTATGGGGAAAGCTCGCAAACCGCCTATTTTGGCGGCAACCCCGTTGTGCCCGATGAACGCTATCTGCCGGAGCGCAACGCCATCAACAGCGAGAATGGCGACCAAATTACGCAGCTTCAATTTGTGCTCATCCGAAATGCTGCAGCCACTCGTGTCTCCGCCAAAAACCTGACGAAAGACCGGGTCATCATGCAGTCGGAGCAGGGCGCTGTTGCATCTGCCTTCTACTTCACCAATGGCGGCTACTGGATGAATACCAACTACCGCCTCAATACGAAGTTCCTCCCCAAGGGCGCTGCAGAGGGTGACCGTCTGGAGCTCGCACTGACCATGGCTCCGGAGTATTATGTCTCTTACGATGCAGAGGGCAAAGCTGTGGTGAATTGGGATGCTCTGGGCGAAGGCGCCTCCTTCCGGATTCCCATGGTGGTGGACAACACGGCTCCTGTGGTGAAGGACGCCTCTCTGAGCTTCACCCGGAACGCCATTGAGGTGACGGCCAGCGACAATCAGTATGTGGCTGCTGTGGCCCTGTATAATCTGTCTGGTACCAAGGTCCTGACCTATGACGGGGCGAAGCAGGATATCCAGCCTGGCGAAGAGGCGGAGTATACCCTGGATCTGACTGGTGTCAGCGGCAAGGGCTTCCTCCTCCAGATCATGGACTATGCCAGAAACACCACCACCTATAAGGTGGACATGCAGATTGGCGAGCCGGAGCCTCTGCCCGGCATGATTGCCTTCAATCTGGACGCCGGGTATTGGACCAGCATAACCAAGGAGCCCACCCCGGACGATCTGAAGCCCTATACCGATGCCAGCCAGACCTTCTATGCGGCGACCATTGTAGACCACTATGTGCTGGCCTCTACCAAGACGGGTGACCTGTACATTATGCCGGAGGATGATTTGGCCAATACCACTAAGATTGCCAATCTGGGTATGGTTCTGACGGATATGGCTTATAACCCCGCCGACGGAAAAATCTATGGCGTTGCCAATGACAAGCTGGTGACGGTGGACAAGTTCACCGGGGCCACGGAGGTTGTGGGCCCCCTGCCCGTGCCTTCGGATACCCTGGCCTGCGATGCAGATGGCAACTTCTACTGCAACCAGCGGGGTAATTTCCACGTCTGGAAGTTCACCATGAACGGCGTCCTGAATCAGATCCCCCTGATTTACGACCTGAACGACGACGGGCAGGTGACAACGGACGATGTGCAGGCACTGATGGAATATGTGACCGGTTCCCGGGCCTCCATTTCCAATGGGGAACATGCGGACTTTAACGGCGACGGCGAACTCAATACCAGGGATGTTTATAAGTTCCTGGCCATGCTCACGGAGAATGAGCTGACCGGTACGAAGCAGATCGTCAGCGGCATCGGCAGTACAAACGGTCAACAGACCATGGAGATGGATCCCAACACAGGAATGCTGTACTGGCTCAGCCACTACGATGCGAATGTCCTGGGGACTGTGGTTCCGTACACCTTCTTGGAGGAGATTGATCCGGTTGCCGGTACCCGTACCACCTCCAGCAACCTGGGGTATCAGATGTCCTGCCTGATTATCCCGGAAAAGACAGACGGAAGCGACTGGGTTGTACCCACGGACCAAATCACCGGCATTCAGATTTCGGACGAATCTCTCACCCTGCTGAAGGGCACCACCAAGACGCTGTCCGCCTCGGTGCTGCCTTGGACCGTAACGGATCGCAGCGTTACCTGGACCTCCTCCAATCCGGAGGTTGCTACGGTGAATGACAAGGGCGTTGTCACAGGCCTGGTTCCCGGCGAAGCAGTGATTACCGCCACCTCAGTTCTGAATCCTGCCTTTACGGCTTCCTGTCATGTCACAGTGAAGAATTTGGAGATCACCCTGAAGGGCGCCCTCCAGGATCCCGATGGAAAAGCCCAGCTCTTCTCCTGGAATATGGAGCAGGAAGGCGCCTGGCAGAAGACTGCAGACCTGGATGTCTATCTCAGCTCCGTGACCAAGGATCCTGTGAACAACATGCTGTACGTTGTGGACAGCACCACGGACGCCTGGAGCATGCACAAGGTGGATCCGGCCACCGGCAAGTCGGTGGACACTGCTGCCAACGGCGCAGGCGTTCCTCTGTGGGATCTGGTGTACAGCCAGCGGTTCTCCACGGCAGAGGCGCCCTTGGTATCCGGCATCTACTACTATTACTTCCTGGTTCCTGAGAATCCCATGAAGCTATCCGGCGCAGCCTTCAACCTGCAGGAATACCTGCCCAGTGTGGGCGCCACCTATCTGGTTGCTGCCACCAGTCTAGGTGCGGAAACGGTGGAATTTGAGGGCCAAACCTTTGACACAGAGCACTTTGTCCTCCTGGATAATTCCGGCCATTTCTGGAACTGGAGCGTCTATCAGGAGGAGGGAGAATTTACCGCGCTTCTGAGCTGCTATGAAAGCAATCTGAAAGAGCAGTTCCTGGGCGACAACAGCGGCAACAATATGTTCTCTTCCATGGTAGTCGGCGAGGATGGGTATCTGTATCTGTCCGCCTTTACCGGCCAAACCAACAATCTCTACCGCATTGCCATGGATCATACGGTAGGCTACTGCGACGCCACATTGCTTGGCAACTTTGGAGACGATGTTTGGCCCGCGGCTCTGTATGAAGTCAAGAGCAATGAAACTGCCGGAACTGATGCCGGGACGGCTGTCCGCACCCTGACGAACGCCCGGAAGGTGAAGGCAGAGGCGGTCTCTGCTCAGGATTTGGCGAATGCGGCCTCCAGCGTGGAGGGGCAGTCTGTGGCGGAAAACGAACTGGCGCCTCAAGCGAAGTCCAACGTTGGCGCAGACGAGAAGACCGTCACGGTGCAGATCACGGCCAAGAATAAAAAGGGCAGCGATAGCAGGTCCAACAACGGCCTGGTGACTGTGGAGTATGATGCAACTTCCCTGGAGCTGCGGGATATCCAGGTAGCAGGCGACCACAACGCATATGTCACTGGGGACGGTACCTTGACCTTTGGCTACGCCAAGTGGAGCAGCATCTTCTATTACAGGTCCATTGCAGAGCTTACATTTGTGGTAAAAGAGGGTATGGCGCAGAATTCTGAGATTACTGTCACCCACAAGGAGCTCAATGATACGAAGCCCGGCTATGTGGAAAAGCTGAAGGTGAATTTCGCCCATGCCAATACCGAGGTTCGGAATGCAAAGGACGCCACCTGTACCGAGGAAGGGTACACCGGTGACACCTACTGCACCGATTGCGGCACGCTCCTCACCAAGGGTGAGGTGATCCCGGCTAAGGGCCACGATTTTAGCGACTGGACCGTGAGCAAGGAAGCCACCTGCACCGAAGCAGGTGAGGAAATCCGGACCTGCTCCGTCTGCGGTACCCAGGAGACCCGGGAGGTTGAGGCCCTGGGCCACAGCTTCAGCGACTGGACCGTGAGCAAGGAAGCCACCTGTACGGAGGCCGGTCAGGAGACCCGGACCTGTGAGCGTTGCCAGGAGACGGAGACCCGGGAGATACCCGCCAAGGGCCACGATTACAAGGTGACCGTTGTAGAGCCCACCTGTGAGAAGGAAGGCTATACCCTCCACGAGTGCACCGTCTGTGGACATGCCTACCGGGATGAATTTGTGGACGCCTCCGGCCATGGCGTCACGGAGATTCGGAACGCCAAGGAGGCCACCTGCACCGAGGCCGGCTACACTGGCGACATCTACTGCACTGTCTGCAATGAACTGGTGGCCAGGGGCGAGGTCATCGCTCCCAAGGGCCACACCCTGCGCGACACGGTGGTGGTTCCCACCTGCACCACAGGCGGCTACACCGAGCACACCTGCACCGTTTGCGGTGTGACCTACCGTGACACCATCACTCCTGCCCGGGGCCACAGCTGGAGCGAATGGGCTGTGGAGCAGGCACCCGATTGCTTCACCGCCGGCCTGGAGACCCGGACCTGCTCCGTCTGCAAGGAAGTGGAGACCCGCGTTCTGCCGGCTTGCAGTGACAACTGCCCCTCCAAGGACTTCCAGGATGTGGATACCACCCGCTGGTATCATGAAGGCGTGGACTTTGTCGTGAGCCACCACATCATGAATGGCGTGGGCAACGGCATGTTCCTGCCCAACGGCATCCTGACCCGTGGCCAGCTGGTGACCACCCTGTACCGGCTGGCAGGAGAGCCTGAGACCGAGGCTGCCAACCCCTTCCTGGATGTGGATCTGGACCAGTACTACGGCAAGGCTGTGGTATGGGCGGCGGAGCACGGCATTGCCAAGGGTATGACGGATACCACCTTTGCCCCCAACATGGCAGTGACCCGGGAGCAGATGGTGACCTTCCTGTACCGGTATGCCAAGTTCTCCGGCAAGGACGTAACCGGCAGCTATGATCTTACGGAGTTTGGCGATGCGCAGGCCGTGAACGACTTTGCCAAAGCGCCCATGGCCTGGGCTGTGAAAACCAGCCTCATCACCGGCATGGACGGCCTGCTGAATCCGAAGGGCAACGCCACCCGCGCTCAGGTTGCCACCGTTTTCCTGCGCTATTGCCAAGGCATGTAATGGCGCCCGTGGAAGCCTGATCCCCATAGCAAACTGACCCATAAGGGGCCTGCCTCGTTGGAGGCAGGCCCTGTTTCACGTTTTTGGGGCAATTCCCCGGCATATGGGTACAGCTAAGGAGCGTACTGTTCCGTGGTGTGTAGGGTGCGGCCTCCCGGACGCACCAGCAGAAGGAGGCTGGCCGGTGGCTGCGGGATCGGGCGAATTCGCGCGCTTTTGATTGCTGCATATTTGCAGCTGTCCCCAAAGGGCCCCGGGATTTGTCCACAGAAAAAGGACATGTGGCTGCCATGTCCTTTCTTCCTTTTTGCTTGATTTTGCAAATGAAATAGCATATAATTGGAATAGTCTGACAAATTGACAGACAGAACGACAGAAAGGATGATCCCCATGAGAAGAACCCACCCCCGGCATCTTGTGGCGCTTGTTTTGGTGCTCTGCTTGCTGCTGAGCTGCATCCCCGTTGCAGCGGCTGTAAGCGAGACTCACGACATCCAGCTGCAGGAGGTTCCCGCAACGGCTGAAGCTCTGCAGGCAGAGACAGCGGAGCTTCCGGAACTGGATACCCCGGCACCGGATGAAAATCTACGTGTCATCATCATGTTCCAGGAAGAGCCTGTGATTGAAAAAGGCTATTCCACCAGCGGCTTGTCCCGCAATGCCTCCGCCATGGCCTACCGTGCCACACTGGAGAAGAAGCAGGCACAAGCCATGGCGGCAGTGAACCGGGTCCTGGGCCAGCAGCTGCAGGTTCAGTATCAGTTCACCCTGGGCGTAAACGGTGTGGCGACCACGGTTCGTTACGACCAAATTGCAAAAATCGAGGCTCTGGAATATGTCCGGGAGGTCTATGTGGAAAACCGGTATGAGCTGGATGAGGAGTCGCCGGACACCGCCACTTCCGGCACCATGGTGGGCTCCTACAGCGCTTGGGCGGATGGTTACACCGGCGCAGGCTCACGAATTGCGATCATTGATACGGGCCTGGATCTGGATCATCCCAGCTTTGACGAGAGCTGCTTCCTCCACGGGCTGGAGCTGTCAGCCGCCCGGTTTGGCAAGGATATGGTGGACTACAATCTGCTGACGGTGGAGGAGGTGGCGGAGGTTCTGCCTAAGCTCCACGCGGCAGAGCTCTATGCCGGCCTCACCGCAGGGGATCTCTACCGCTCGGCCAAGGTTCCCTTCGCCTTTAACTACATAGACGAGGATCTGGATGTGACCCACGATAACGACAGCCAGGGCGACCATGGTACCCACGTCTCCGGCATTGCCACGGCCAACACCTATGTGTGGTCTAAGGATGCCGACGGAGATATGGTGGCTGCCCGGCAGGCCAACGGTGTGGTGGGCATTGCGCCCGACGCCCAGCTGCTGCCCATGAAGGTGTTCGGCCGGGGTGGCGGCGCATATGACTCGGACTACATGGCGGCCATTGAGGACGCAATTTTGCTGGACTGTGACACAGTGAACCTGTCTCTGGGCTCTTCTTCGGCTGGTCATACCTACAGCAACTATGACGCCCTCTTTGCCAGTCTGGTAAATTCCGATACCGTCGTGACCATTTCCGCTGGTAATAAGTACAGCTTTGCGGAGTATAACGCCACGGGGCTTAAAATGCAGCTGACAGGAGATACGGTCATCGATACCGTAGGCTCTCCCGGCGCCTTCGGCAATGCATTCACGGTGGCCTCTGTGGATAATGCGGGTCTGACCGGTGTGATGCCAGTGTTTAATGGCATGGCTGCGGCTTACTCCGACACCTACGATGATTATGGTATGCGGGCTTTTTGGACCCTGGACACCACAGAGGACCATTCCGGGTCTGAGTACGACTATGTGTTTCTGGGCGATCCTGTAACCGGTACCCATGTTTATGGCGCGGAAGAGGACTTTGCCGGGCTGGACCTCACCGGAAAGGTGGTGCTCATCTCCCGGGGCGGTGGTGTGTCCTTCTTTGAGAAAGCCAACCGGGCTGTGGATGCCGGGGCCATCGCCACGGTGGTGTACAACAATGCCGCCGGCTCTCTGAACATGAACATGTCCGGCTACAATTACAAGAATCCGGCGATCATGCTGGACAAAGCCTACGGTGATATGATCCTGGCTGCCTCCCGGCAGGGGGAGGATGGACTGTGGAGTGGCAAAATGGTCATTGCCAACCAGGTCCAGACCGTTCAGGACGCCCCCGGCGGCTACCTTCCCAGCAGCTTTTCCTCCTGGGGTGTTCCCGGCAATCTGGACCTGAAGCCAGAGATCACCGCCCCCGGTGGCAACATCTGGTCCACCCTGAACAATGGGACCTATGGCAACATGTCCGGTACCTCCATGTCTGCCCCCAGCGTTACCGGTATGGCGGCGGTGGTGGCCCAGTACGTGAAGGAGCAGGGTCTGAACCGGCAGGAGGGCCTGACCGTCCGCGCTCTGAGCCAGGCGCTGCTGCTGTCTACCGCTGTTCCTCTGGTGGAGGAGGGGAATGTGGAGTACTCTCCCCGAAAGCAGGGCTCCGGCCTGGCCAATGTTTACGCGGCGGTGACTTCCCCGGCCTATCTGTTGACAGATGGCAAGTCGGCCACCGACGGCAAGGCCAAGGTCAACCTGGGAGATGATCCTCAGCGCACCGGTGTGTATGCCTTTGACTTCACTGTCAACAACCTTTCCAAGGAGGCGGCAGACTACGCCTTCCGTGCCAGCATCAACACCATGGCGGTGGAGACGGTGGGTGGGGAGGATTACATGTCCGATTCCGCCTATGGCTTGATGCCGGAGGTGACCTTTACCACCGACGCTGCTGTGAGATACGTCTATGACCTGAACGGCGACGGAGAAGCGGACATAAAGGATGCGGAGGCTTTGCTGGCGGTTGCCAACCAAACCAATTCCCAATCCCTGTCCGAAGAGGATACAGTCAAGTATGACTTTGACGGCGACGGAGAAATCACCACGAAGGATGTCAAAATCTACATGCGCAGCCTCCAGGGAGAAAAGGACGTGGTGGACGTCCTGAGTCAGTCTTATGTGGTGGAGGCGGGTAAGTCCATTCAGGTGCATGCCGTTGTGACCTTGTCTGAGGCGGACCGGGCCTATCTGGCGGAGCATTACGCCAACGGTTGCTATGTAGAGGGCTTCATTTATGCCACCGATCCCGATGGGGCGGCTGCAGAGCTCTCCCTGCCCATGCTGGCCTATTACGGCAGCTGGACGGAGCCGTCTATGTTTGATAAGTACATCGCTTTGGAGGACAGCGGCGATGAGACGGCCTACCCCTATGTGGGGCCCCAATACACCAATGCTCTGGTGATGAATAGTTCCTACTATCTGACGGCCAATCCCTATGCCGCAGACGGCACCTACCTGGCAGACCGGACTGCCATCAACTCTAAGACCACCATCACGGCGGCCTATGCCACTCTGATCCGGAACGCCGGCGGCAATATGTATGCAGAGATCTCCAACGCCGAAACCGGCGAGGTATACAAGACCGTTCAGAAGGGGGCGCAATATGGCGCATTCTACAATGCCAGTGCCGGAGCCTGGGCCAATACGGTCACCAGCACCGCCCTTGGCTGGAGTGTAACGGACGCAGAGGGCAAGCCACTGCCGGAGGGCACCCGGGTGAAGGTTTCTGTCTACGCCATTCCGGAGTACAACTGGGATCGTGAAGCAGGCGAAGTGGTTGGGACCCTGGCCGGTGGCGCGTCCTGGGACACCTATCTCACAGTGGATAACACCGCTCCGGAGATTCTGGACGCCACCTATTCCCGCAATCTGGTGACCGGTGCGGCGAAGCTGAACATCACCGCCCAGGATGACCGGTATGTGGCGGCTATCCTGGTTGCCAATTCCCGTCAGACGGAATATCTGGCTCGCCAGGGTGTGGACCAGAGAGAACTGGGCGCCGCAACAGAGGTGGAAGTGGACATTTCCGAAGTGACTGCCTCGGATGTGGTTATCATGGCGGTGGACTATGCCGGAAACGTTACGGCCTACCAGGTTTCCCTGGGTGGCGGGGAAGAGGATGGCGATGTCACCGAGTTCATTTATGCCAACGACACCTTTGACAACAGCTGGCTGACCTTCCGCCCGGAGGCGGTGGAGAATGCCAAGAAGATTGCAACCGGCGAAATTTACGCCGCAGAGTACATGGATGGCTATGTCTTCACCATAGACAAAGACCGCCGCTTCTGCGTGGCCCCTCTGGAGGATCTGGAGAATCAGACCTACATTGAGACCCTGAATGTGCTGAGCAATGTGCTGGATCTGGCTTACAATTATGCAGACGGGAAGCTGTACGCCCTTTGCACCAAGAACTACCTGTACACCCTGGACCCGCTGATGGGATCGGTAGAGCAGATCGGTATCATCCCCCTGCCGGCGGGCGACAATTTGCAGACCCTGGCCTGTTCCACAGAAGGAACCTTCTATGGTGTGACCAATCACGTCAGCAATTCCCGCCTGTACTCCTTCACCTTGAGTGAGGAGGGCTTCCAGGTGCAGGCAGCTCCTAGCACAACTGGAGTTTCCACTGTTTTTATCCAGTCCATGGCCTATGACCACAACACCGGCAAGCTGTACCATGCCAACTACGGCTACAACGAGGCAGGCAACGGCTACGTGGGCCGGTTGCTCACCTATGATCTGGAGACCGGTAAGCCTACCGTTGTGGGCGACTTCGGCACCCACGAGCTGGCCGGTCTGTTCATCCCCAAAAAGACAACCAGCATCTTTGGACCCTCTCAGGATGTGCAGGAAATCTCCCTGAGCCAGAGTGAGGTCTCTATGCTGCAGGGCGGCACCTTCACCCTGGAGGTTTCTGCCAAGCCCTGGACGGTGGTGAACCGGGCGTGCACCTGGGTTTCCAGCGATGAGAAGGTGGCCACGGTTCAAGACGGGGTTATTACTGCCACCGGAACCGGCACCTGCACCATTGCCGCCGCCTCTGTGCTCAATCCCCAGGCGGTTGCCACCTGCACCGTCACCGTCACGGCACTGGAGACAGAACTCACCGGCCTGGTTTGGGATGCAGACAGCCAGGTCTGGTTCAGCTCCTTCCGGACGGATACCATTCCCTCCTACACCAAGCTGACCGAATCGCCTTGTAAGCAGCCCCTCATGGCCATGACAGCCGGTCCTAAGGGGGTCTCCTACGCAGCAACCCAGGAGGAAGGCGCGGACCAAGCCTTGATTTCCACCCTTTACACAGTTTCCAACGGATATACGCTGACCAAAGTCGGAACCTCTGAAATTGGCTATACCGACATGACCTGGTGCCCCAATCTGGTAGACGGCTCTGTGCTCGCCACCTATGGCAACTACGTGGCTGTGGTGAATACTGCCACGGGCAATTACGACGGAGCCTGGGACTTTTCCAGCTCCATTGGAAGCGCCAGACTGGTGGGCATTGCCTATGCCGGAAGCCAGAAGGATGAGGCGGAGAACCTCCTGGACTTCTGCCTGCTGTTGGACTCTCAGGGCAACGTCTGGACCGTTGGCTTTACGAAGGAGGGCGACGACATTTTGCGTACCGCACCTCAGAAGTTGACCAATTTGGGATTTACCACAGAAGAAAATTGGTACTTCTCCTCCATCGCCACAGATGGCGCTTATCTGTATGCTTCCCTGTGGTCCGGTGAGCAGACCGACTTGGTGGCTCTGGACCTGAACAGTGGCGCGGTTGCCAACCTGGGCAACTTTGGCGCGGATGTATGGCCTGTGGTTGGCTTGGAAGTCCAGGCCGGCGCTACCGCCACGGCGGAGCGGTTGGTCCGTGCCATGGAGGCTTCTGTGATGACAGCCCCCGTCCAAGCAGAAATGGAGACGCTGCCGGCGCTCCTCACAGAGAATGGATGAAAGGATGGCATGTGACATGTTCAAACGAATTTTTTCCTGGCTGCTGGTCTTGGCTCTGCTCCTGGGCATGACCGGAAACGTCTTGGCTGCCGAATCGAAGCCTGCTGTTTCCCAGATCGTGACCATGCAGAACCAAGAGGGCGTCACAGTACGACTGACCGTCCCCGGCGGGGCGGGCTCCGGAAATGGCCGTTTGGTCTATCAATTCCCCAAGGAGCTGACACTGAAAGGCGCGAAGTCCCTGGTGGGCAGCGAGGGAATCAGCAACCTGGGAACCTCTGATACCTCTGTGAGCTTTGCCTGGACCTGCTACGAGGACTACGCCGCAGAGACGGCCATTTTGGAGCTGAGCTTTGCCGGTGCGGTGGGGGTCTATCAGGGCTCCATCACCCTGCCGGAGCAGGACCATGAGACCATTCCCGTCACAATTCCTATAGAGGAGCCTTACCGCTATGTGGATGTGACCAATGAGAAGGTCTGGTATTTCCCTTATGTCTATGCCGCCCACGATGCCGGTCTGATGAACGGCATGGGGCAGGACCGGTTTGTGCCAGAGGGCCATTTGACCCGGGCGCAAATGGCCATGCTGCTGTACCGCATGGCGGGAACGCCGGGGGTCCAGGGAGAAAATCCCTTTACCGATGTGCGGACCGGGAAATGGTACACCAACGCTGTGCTCTGGGCAGCGGAGCATGAAATCGTTTACGGCTACGGCGACGGCCGGTTCCGCCCCGATGGCGACATTACCCGTCAGGAAGCGGTTACCATGCTGGCCCGGTTTGCAGCCCTCCAGGAGGTGGAGCTGAAGAAAACCGTGGAGCCCAGGACCTTTACGGACGAGGCGAAAATCAGCGGATGGGCCAAGGAAGCCGTGAAGCTTTGCACAGAGGCCGGCGTCCTGGAGGGCTATCCCGACGGCTCCTTCCGTCCCTGGAATCTCATTACCCGGGCAGAGGCTGCCAAGATCATTGTGATATTCCACGGCCTGCTCCAGAAGACGCCGGATAAGCCGAATCCGCCGGACCCCACTGATCCGCCGGACCCCACTGCTCCCACGGATCCCCCCGAAAGCTATACGGTCACCTTTGTGGGAGATCAGGGCTATGCCAAGGTGGATGGGAAGAAGGTGGAGTCTGTCACCCTGGAACCCGGCCGGACCTGGCTGAATTTCAGCCTATTCGGCGACAAAACCGTGGGCTATGAGCTGGACGATGTGCAGGTTACTTCCGGCACCTTGAGCAGAAACGGCTCTGCCTTTGTGCTCAAGGACATTCATGAGGATGTGACGGTAAGCTTCTCCACCAAGGACATGGTGCTGACCGTGAATTTCGTCTCCGCCCAGACCGCCGTCATCGAACCGGCATCGGTACAGATTCCCTGGGGCCAGACGGTGGAGGAGCCGGTGGCCACCCGCACCGGCTATGAGGTGGCCGGCTGGTACACGGAGCCTGCCCTGGAGCATCTTTTTGATTTTACACAGCCGGTCTACGAAAGTATCACCCTGTACGCCAAGTGGGGCGTGAAGCACTTTACCGTCAACTTCTGGGATGGGGAAACCCTGCTGTACACCCAGCAGGTGCGGTACAACGCCAGAGTGGAGCGTCCCGCCGATCCCCAGAAGGAGGGCTACCTCTTCGTCGGCTGGTATACGGACCCTGCGCTCACCGATGCATACAGCTTCCTCCGCGCAACCACCAGCGATCTGGACCTGTATGCCATGTGGCGGGAGGACGACCGGGCGGATTACGTATACCTGGGCGCCAACGACACCCAATACCCGGCATACGGCGTCTGCGGTGACGATGCCAACGACGGCTCCTCCATGGAGCAGGCGGTCCGGACCTTTGAACGGGCCAAGGAGCTGCTGAAGGATGCCAAGAATCCTGTGATCATTCTCTGCGGCAAGGTACCTATCACCCAGGACACCACCTGGTCCATGGCGGATTTGCCCAACGGGAAGGTGGTCCGCAACACCGGCCTCACCACCTACCTGATTGATGTGCAGAACGAAGCCACTCTGACCCTGGATCACATCATCATCGACGGCGGCGGCGAAATGTTCCCCGCCCTGAAGACGGGCAGCGCCTGCGGCGCCATGCTATATCTGGAATCCGGGACAGAGTTGGTCCTGAACGAGGGGACCGTGGTGCAAAACTGTGTCCACGGCTCTACCACAGCCGCCATTTACGCCAATTCCAACTGCAAGGTTACGGTCAATGACGGCGTACGGATTGTAAACAACGACGGAGCCTTCACCGGTGGAATCATCGCCGGCGCGGGATGCGAGATCACCATCAACGGCGGCGAATTCTCCGGCAACCGCCAGACTGGCACAGCGGCTTCTTATTCCTGCTACGGCTCGGCCCTGTCAGTGGGCTCCAGCACATCGGCAACCCTCACCATCAACGGCGGCGTCTTCACGGATAACCATGCCACGGTGGGCGCCACCATCGGCGCCTTGCAAAGCGTCGTCTTCAACATGAACGGCGGTACAGTAACCGGCAACACCTCCGGCGCAGTCACCGGTGGCATCTCCATTGGCTATGCCAGCACGAGCTATACCGGCAATGGTACGCTGTACCTCACCGGCGGCACCGTTCAGGACAACACCGGCGCAGGGGAGACGGGCAGCCCCCAGATCTATGCCATGCGGAGCGGCCAGATTGTGCTGAACAGCGCCAAGGATGCTGTGGAAATCGGCGAGATCTATGTGGATGATTACAATGGCGCATATGGCATCTATGCGGCAAAGCCCATCAGCAATGTGAAGGGCGGCACGCTGCAGGTGGCCTTTAGTGACATTGACGTCAATACGGTCCTGCTCAGAGGCTATAACACCTACAAGATCACCCAGGTAGACGTGGCGGCGTACCGTCTGCGAAACGATCTGGACCCCTATTTTAAGGCGGTCATGGATACGGACAACGGCATTTACCACGTGGCCAGCAACCAGAAAATCGGCACCGCGGTTTATCTCAGCTCCCCGACACAGAAGGTGAACCCCGGTAACGACGAAAACGACGGCCTGACGCCGGAGACTCCCGTGGCGACCTTTGACCGGGCCAAGGCGATCCTGGCTGCCAACGCCAAAGCGGAGGGCGAGAACGTCATCTATGTGATGAACGCCATTCCGGTTGGGGAAGGGGAGACGGTCACCCTCAGCCTGGAGGGGATTCCCAATGGGGCGTTGATGCGCTACGAGTCCAATACCAGCTACTTCTTCAACGTAAGCGGCGGTACCATTGTAACGGAGAACATTGTGATTGACGGCAACAGCCCCTATGTGCCCAGGAGCAAGACCAGCGGCGCCATCTTCTCCGTCTCCAAGGGCGGCTCCATCACCACAAAGTCCGGCACAGTGGTGCAGCATGTCCGCAGCAGTACCCACAGCGTGATCTATCTCTCCTCCACCGCCGGTGCTACGGCCACGGCCACCATTGAAGATCTGACGGTGACGGGGCTGGATACCTATTCCACCTCCAACACGGCCTACAGCGGCGCGTCCATCTTCTATGTCACGGGTGCAGGCCAGTGTACCCTGACGGTGAATGGCGGTACTTTTACAGACAATGAGGCGCGTCTGCTGTATCTCATCGGAGCGGGCGCCCATCAGGTCAACATCAACGACTGCACCTTCAGCAACAACCACCTGGGCTACAGCGGCGCGGTCTTTGCCCTGTACAACAGTGCAGAATCTGCCGCAGAGGTGAATTTCAACGGCGGCACCTTTACCAATAACCGAAGCACCGGCACTACTGTGACCCTGGGGGGCGGCGGCATCGGCTATGTGCAATCCGGGGCGACGGTGCGCCTGAAGGGCGGCGACTTCTCCGGCAACAGCTCCGCAGCGGGCTCCCAGTACGATGGACTCTTCCTGAAGCCCTACAACAAGAACCTGACCGCTGAGGTGCACATTGCCAAGCTGAACCAGGACCTGACGGTATGGACCAACCAGACCTCCAAAACGGTCAACAACACCTGGCTTGTGCTGGAATCCCCTCTGACCCACAAGGTAACTCTGAACGATTCCTACCGGATTGCAGACACCATTGTGGTCAAGGGCACAGACAGCTACACCCTGACCGAATCCGACCTGGCAAACCTCATCCCGGGAGACGACGCCATCGCCTTCTACCTGGATGCAGAAAACAACGCCATCCGAATTCGCACTGTAGAGTAACCGGAAGCCTGCCCCCTGGCATTCCTGCGGACCCATCCATACGCCACCCATTCCAAATCGGCCAGCCCCCAACAGGGTTGGCCGATTTGCTGCACAGGCCGCACCCCGCACCTCGGGGTCAGAGGGAAACTACGGTGCAATGTTACGAACGGAAACCTGGTAGAACGCTTGGATTCAGCGCTGGCGCGGCAGCGCCCTGCCGCTTCGCTCTCGCCCCCCCGGGGGGGGCCAAGTCCGTCTGGACGGCCTGTTTTGGAAGCACCCCAGAAATTTGTCACTGAAGCAAGAAAATTGTAAAACTCCTCTTTTCCTGGCGGCCATTATCTGGTATAATCATGTCAGAGGACGGCCGCAGCCAAGGAGGTTGTTTGGATGGAATTGCAAATTTGCCATGTAGGCGATCAAAATGAAGCCCCGCTGTTTTCCGTAGTGCGCAGCGGGGATTTGAAGCGCACGGCTCCGGTCTCCCTTCCGTCGCCGGTCTCCTTTCCGGTGGGGGACGACGCGACGCGGGGGCTTCTTCCGAGGCTTCGCTGGTACCTGGAGGGGTACCTGCAAGCGCCCTTCGGCGCCTACCGGCAGTCTGCCCAGGCGGTGGCGGAGACGCTGCAGGCCTGGGGCGGGGCGGTCTTTGACCGGCTCTTCGTGGGCCAGGCCCAGAACTGGTATCAGACTGCCAGGGGGCAAAGCTTCCAGGACTTCCGAATTAAGATCACCAGCGATTCGCCGGAGATCATGGCCTGGCCCTGGGAGGCCCTGTACAGCCGGGAGGACGGCTACCTGGCCCTGCGCTTTCCCGTAGAGCGGCAGCTTTCCACCGCTTTGGGGGACCCGCCGCCTCTGCCGGAGAGCTTGCCCCAGGACGCCCTCCGCATCCTTTATGTGATTCCCCGTCCCGATGGTACGGGGAACGTGGGCTACCGGACCTTGGCGAAGAGCCTGGTGGGCTGCATTGAGGAAGAGAACCTGCCTGTGACCGTGGACGTTCTGCGCCCGCCCACCTTTGACCGGCTGCGGCAGGTGCTGGGGGAACGCCCCGGATATTACCACATCGTTCACTTTGACGGCCATGGGAGCTACGGCGATTCGGCCCCTGGGGCGGGCTGCTATGCCGCAGCGGAGGGCCGGCTGGCCTTTGAGGATGAGAAGGGCCGGCTGGAGGCCATTGAGACGACCCGCCTGGCCCAGCTGCTGGCCCAATACCGGATTCCCTGCATGGTGCTGAACGCCTGCCAGTCCGGGATGATGGACGGGCAGGCCCGGGACCCCTTTGCCTGTGTGGCAGCTGGCCTGCTGAGGGCAGGGGTTTACAGCGTGGTGGCCATGGGCTACAGCCTGTATGTGAGCGCCGCCAAGGAGTTCGTTCCGGCGTTTTACCGGAAGCTGTTTGAGAAAGGCAGCATCTCCGAGGCCGTGCGGGCCGGGCGAGAGGAGATGTACCGGCAGCCGCAGCGAAGCTGCGTCACAGGGAAGCTCCCCCTCCAGGACTGGGTCGTTCCGGTGCTGTACCGGCAGATGCCGGAGAGCGATGCCCGCTTCCCCAGCCTCCAGCCGGATTGCCAGGGGAAGGAAGGGGGACCGGCCCTGCCCCAGGAGGCGGATCTGGGGGACTACGGCTTCATTGGGCGCGACTGGGAGCTTCAGCAGCTGGAGCGGGCCATGCAGCACCAGCCCCAGGCGGCCCTCCTGATCCACGGCCAGGCCGGCAGCGGCAAGACCACCCTGGCCCGGGGCTTTCTCCACTGGCTGCGCAGCACCGGCGGACTGCAGGGGCGGGTATTTTGGTTCAATTTCCAGGAGATCCACTCGGCGGAATATGTGGTGAATGAGCTGGCGCGGGAGCTTCTGGGCCTGTCCGCCACGGCGCAGCCCATGGAGCGGAAGCTGCAAGCGCTCATTCAGAAACTGCGGAGGGAGGCCCATCTTCTGGTCTGGGACAACCTGGAGTCCGCCACCGGCATTCCGGGGACGGAGGTCCAGCCCCAGCTGCCACAGGAGGACCTGGAGCTTCTGGCAGGGCTCCTGAAGGACCTGCGGGACGGGAAAACCAAGGCCCTTCTCACCAGCCGGAAGAAGGAGATAAATTGGTTGCCCCTCTCAATCTGCTTCCGTGTCCCTCTGGGCGGTCTGGAGGGGGAGGAGCTGTGGGAGTACTGCAATGCGGTGGTCCGGTATCTGGGCCTGACCCTGGACCGGGACAACATGACCTACCGCCGGATTCTGGCGAAGCTTTGCGGCAACCCCCTGGCCATTCGGGCGATTTTGCTGCGCCTCCAGGACTGCACCCCGGAGGACCTGCTAAGGGGCCTGGACCGCGCCTTTGAGGGGCAGGAGGGGGACGAAAGCACCCGCCGCCTCCAGGCGGCCTACGCCGTCTTCGGGGAGAGCCTCAAATCCCGGTTCCTCCCCGTTTTGCAGGTGACCGGCCTGCACGAATACTATGCAGATGCAGACCTGGTGAGAGAGATGCTGGCCGCAGCGGAGGAACCGGTACCGCCGGAGGCGGCAAAGTCCTGCTTTGAAATTTTGGAAAACGCCGGCTTCTGCACCCATGTGGAGGGCAATGTTTACCGGCTCCATCCTGCCCTGCGGGGCTATTTGCAGCAGCAGACGCCTGCTCCGAAAGGGGTGCAGAGAGGATTTGTGAATGTGATGGGGATCTTTGCAAATTGGCTGACACAAAAGCCGTTTCATGAAGCAAGGGACACTTATCACGCGCATCTGGCAAACCTTTACCACGCGCAACGGCTGGCAGCATCCCTTGGGATGGATGTACCTGCAATGGCCTTGACGCAAAGCCTGGCCCGGTATGCCCAGGAAAGACGGCAATTTTCAGAGGCGCGCAGGCTGTACCTGGACCTGTTTGAACAGGGAGAAGCGCGGGGTGATGCGAAAATCATGGCAGGGGCGCTCCACCAACTGGGCAGGATTGCCGAGGAGCAGCGGGATTTTCAGACGGCGGAAGAGTGGTACCAGAAGGCCCTGGCGATTGAGGAAAAGCAGGGCGACGAGCATGGCGCGGCCATAACCTACCATCAACTGGGCAGGACTGCCGAGGAGCAGCGGGACTTTCAGGCGGCGGAAGAGTGGTATCAGAAGTCCCTGTCGATTAAGGAAAAGCAGGGCGACGAGCATGGCGCGGCCATGACCTACCATCAACTGGGCATGATTGCCGAGGAGCAGCGGGATTTTCAGACGGCGAAAGGGTGGTATCAGAAGTCCCTGGCGATTAGGGAAAAGCAGGGCGACGAGCATGGCGCGGCCAGTACCTACCATCAACTGGGCATGATTGCCCAGGAGCAGCGGGATTTTCAGGCGGCGGAAGGGTGGTATCAGAAGTCCCTGGCGATTGAGGAAAAGCAGGGCAACGAGCATGGCGCGGCCATAACCTACCATCAACTGGGCATGATTGCCGAGGAGCAGCGGGATTTTCAGGCGGCGGAATGGTGGTACCAGAAGGCCCTGGCGATCAAGGAAAAGCAGGGCGACGAGCATGGTGCGGCCCTTACCTATGGTCAACTGGGCGTGCTTGCTGCAAAACAGCGGGATGTTCAAAGCGCAGGCGCCCACTTTCTCAAGGCAATAGAAGGCTTTGCAAACACGGGGGATCCGTATTACCTTGCAATTGCAGTCCGCAGCTACGCCCGGCTTATACATACTGCCCCGCCCTCCGAGCGCGAGGCCCTGCGAAGCAGGTGGGAGGAACAAATGCCAAAGGAAATGACAGAGTGTTTAGAAGAAGCATGGAAAAACATGGAGGAGGATGCAAATGATGCCCAAGAATGACCGTTCCCTGCAAGCAAAGGAAACCGCCCTGCTGGCCCTGGCCCAGGGGGACCCGGACTTTCCCGCCTTTCTGGACCGGTACCGGCAGGCGCTGCCTCAGGTGGCGGAGCTCCCGGCGGAGCTGGTGGAGGAGCTGATGGCGGCGGTGGAGGAGGACCCGGCCTTGGGGGAGCTGGCGAAATCCTATGAGGAAAACGCCCAGGCCGCCCAAACCTACGCCCTTCTGGGGGTCCCGGAAATGACAGTCCTCTTTGCCGGGCTGTTTCTCCTGGGCGCCCACATCAAAATCCACCGGACCCCGGCGGGCAAGTGGGAATTCCTGCTGGAGCACCCCAGCATGCAGGGAGGCCGCCTGGAAAAAATCGCCCAGATGCTGGCATCCCTGTTCCGGGAATAGACCGCCCCATCCCCGGGCAGGGAAGAGGAGAGCCTGCCGCCCCGGCATTTTTCCAAATGGGGATTGCAAAATTCTGGCGGGATGTGTTAGAATAATAAAACAACCTAAAAGAGAAGGAGCAGGTCTCGCTATGAAGATTCAGGAGTCGGCGGAAAATTATTTGGAAACCATTTATATGCTGCATCAGCGGAAGGGTGCGGTGCGCTCCATTGACATTGTGAACGAGCTCTCCTTTTCCAAGCCAAGCGTCAGCGTCGCCATGAAAAATCTGCGGGAGAACGGCTATGTGGAGATGGATTCCGACGGTTTCATCACCCTGTGCCCCAAGGGTCAGGAGATTGCAGAGCGGATGTACGAGCGCCACGTTTTCCTCTCCGACTGGCTGACGGAGCTGGGGGTGGACCCCGGTGTGGCAGTAGAGGACGCCTGCCGCATGGAGCACGTGATCAGTGCGGAGTCCTTTTCGGCCATCAAAGACTATGTGTGCCAGAAAAAGGCCTGAGCCTCAGGAGGGGGGGAACCCGGGAACCGTGAGCTGTGAAAGGGTCTTTCCCCTCTGAAATTGAACCGCATAAATGGACTGGCACCGTTTAAACTGGGCGAATCGTTGCCGGGCCTCGGCCACGTTGGAATAGACCTTCCAGCAACCGGTGTACTTGCAATTCTCACCTCCGTTTTCCATGAAGCCCACCACGTCCGCCAGGGGATAGCCCAGGAAGAGGCCGATCTCATGGGGGCAGCCTGGCCGCCGGGCCAGCCTTTGCTCCAGCTGCCCCAGGGCTATCTCCGGCTGGAGGGCATAGCCCATCCGCTGCAGGAAGGGGGCGACGCCGGGCTTTTGGAAGTCCTGCCGCAGCTTTGCCGGGCGGTAGACGTACAGCAGCGCCCGCCCCCGGTGCCGCCGCAGCACGCGAATCCGGACCCCTTTGTTCCCCAGGGCCAGGCGGCAGCGCCGCAGCTCTGCCTGGAGCATAGATTCCGAGGTATAGGAAAAGCAGAACAGACCGGCTGTTTTCAGCCCGGCCAGAGTGGGAGCGCAGTGGGTGATGAGGCTTTGCTCCAGCATGATGTCTCCTCCTGTTTCATGATTTGGGGTGGGATTTCGACTAGCTTCCGCAAATCTGCAGGTTTTATGCCCCTTGGTTAGAATAAACTAACCAAGGGGGCGCCAACCCTCTCGAAAGCCAGACAGATAGGTTCGCAGTTAGCTGCGACTAATATACAAGAACCTTCGCCCTTTGTCAAGCCCCCGAAGGCGGTGGCTCCCCAGACGAGGATTTATAGGCTCTGTCCTCAGGAAATATCTTTCTAGCTCCTCACACAAGGGGGATTCCTCCGTGGGGGTCATATCATTTGACAATGCAGATTTGTATTTTGTGGAAAAAAGGGTATTGCACAGGAGCAGCCAGCGTGGTATAATAGGACCAACTGAATAGTGTAGCCGGTGCCGTTTCTCTTGCAAGAGGAGAACGGAGAATAGGGAAACAGGTGAAAGGCCTGTACGATCTCGTCACTGTATGTAACGAGTGTATTGCCTGTGTCGGAAAAGACAGTCACTGACGAAAGTTGGGAAGACGGTGGTGCGCGATGACTTACGAGTCAGGATACCTGCCGGCTGCTGGTACAGGAATATAGTACTATATTTCGGATCACGAGGAATTGATTGGTACCGTCTGCCTGCGGGCGCAGTTTTGTCGTGGTCATCTTTATGATGACCATGTTTTTTGTGCGCATTCCTGTACCCTGATGCTGCTGGTGTAAAAATTTTACATACATCAGGAAGGAGCGGGGCTTGTGCGCCGTTCCGGAACATGAAGGAGGAAACGTACATGAAAATGAAGAAACTGCTGGCTCTGCTGCTGGTATTTGCCATGGCAGCGGCATTGTTTGCAGGCTGCAACGGCAAGCCGGAGGCCACAGAGCCGACGGCCACCACCGATACGACCACTGCTCCCACCGAAGACGACGGAGAAAACTATGACACCGGCGACGCTTCCCTGGACAATCCCCGCAACCAGGATGAGATCGGCGAGAACGAGCTGCTGGTGGTCAGCTTTGGCACCAGCTACAACGATAACCGCCGCCTGACCATTGGCGCCATTGAGGCGGCCATGGAGAAGGCTTTCCCTGAGTATTCCGTGAGAAGAGGCTTCACCAGCCAGATCATCATCGACCATGTGAAGGACCGGGACGGCGAGGTCATTGACAATGTGGGCGAGGCCCTGGACCGTGCCGTCGCCAACGGGGTCAAGAATCTGGTGATTCAGCCCACCCATCTGATGAACGGCCTGGAGTACAACGACCTGGTGAACGAGGTGGCCCAGTATTCCGACGCTTTTGAATCCGTTGCCATTGGCCTGCCCCTGCTGACCTCTGACGAGGACTTCCAGATCGTGGCTGATGCCATTGTAAAGGCCACGGCTTCTTATGATGATGGCAAGACCGCCATCTGCTTTATGGGCCACGGCACCGAGGCTGAGTCCAACGCTGTGTACGCCAAGATGCAGCAGGTGCTGACCGAGGGCGGCCATGCAAACTATTTTGTGGGCACCGTGGAGGCCACTCCCTCTTTGGAGGACGTTCTGGCTCTGGTTCAGGCCGGCAGCTATGAGCGCGTGGTGCTGCAGCCCCTGATGATCGTGGCCGGCGACCATGCCAACAACGACATGGCAGGCGATGAAGAGGGCTCCTGGAAGACGACCTTTGAGGCCGCCGGCTATCAGGTGGAGTGCCTGGTGAACGGCCTCGGGGAGCTGGAAGAGATCCAGAATCTGCTGGTTGCCCATGCCCAGGCCGCCATGGCCGGGGAAGAGGATGAGGAAAACTACGAAACCGGCGATGCTTCTCTGGATAATCCCCGCAACCAGGATGAGATCGGCGAGAGCGAGCTGCTGGTGGTCAGCTTTGGCACCAGCTACAACGACAACCGCCGCCTGACCATTGGCGCCATCGAGGCGGCTATGGAGAAGGCCTTCCCTGAGTATTCCGTGAGAAGAGGCTTCACCAGCCAGATCATCATCGACCATGTGAAGGACCGGGACGGCGAGGTCATTGACAATGTGGGCGAGGCCCTGGACCGTGCCGTCGCCAACGGGGTCAAGAATCTGGTGATTCAGCCCACCCATCTGATGAACGGCCTGGAGTACAACGACCTGGTGAACGAGGTGGCCCAGTATTCCGACGCTTTTGAATCCGTTGCCATTGGCCTGCCCCTGCTGACCTCTGACGAGGACTTCCAGATCGTGGCTGATGCCATTGTAAAGGCCACGGCTTCTTATGATGATGGCAAGACCGCCATCTGCTTTATGGGCCACGGCACCGAGGCTGAGTCCAACGCTGTGTACGCCAAGATGCAGCAGGTGCTGACCGAGGGCGGCCATGCAAACTATTTTGTGGGCACCGTGGAGGCCACTCCCTCTTTGGAGGACGTTCTGGCTCTGGTTCAGGCCGGCAGCTATGAGCGCGTGGTGCTGCAGCCCCTGATGATTGTGGCCGGTGATCACGCCAACAACGACATGGCAGGCAATGAAGAGGGCTCCTGGAAGACGACCTTTGAGGCCGCCGGCTATCAGGTAGAGTGCCTGGTGAACGGCCTCGGCGAGCTGGAGGCCGTCCAGAATCTGCTGGTTGCCCATGCCCAGGCTGCAATTGATGCGCTGAATTAAGGCGAAAATCAGAACCATCTAGTCATATTTTATGCAGCAGGCCAAGAGGAATTCTTTTGGCCTGCTGTGTGTAGGTAGGTGCAAAACATATGAAAACAATGAAACAAATCTTATGTCTGGCCCTGGTGGCCGCTATGCTGCTCGCCTCCGGCTGCAGCCCGGCCACAACTCCCACCGGAGCGGAGAGCCAACCCACACAGACCAGCTCCACGGAAACCACGAAAAGCGGCCAGGTGGCCTCTGCTGAGGACATGGCCGGTGTGGAGAATGTGGTGCAGGAGGGCATGGTCCCCATTGAGGGCAGCGCCATTCAGGACGGCGTTTACTCCATTGCGGTGGACTCCAGCTCCTCCATGTTCAAAATCACAGCTTGTGAGCTGACCGTAGAGGGCGGCCAGATGACCGCCGTGATGCACATGGGCGGCAAGGGCTACCTGAAGCTCTTCATGGGCACCGGAGAGGAAGCCGTTGCTGCCAACGAGGAGGACTGCATCCCCTTTGAAGAGAACGCTGAAGGGGAGCATACCTTCACTGTCCCTGTGGAGGCCCTGGACAAGGGGATCCCCTGCGCCGCATTCAGCAAGAGCAAGGAGATGTGGTATGACCGGACGCTGGTGTTCCGTGCCGATTCGCTGCCTATGGACGCGTTCCAGGAGGGCGCTTACACCAAAGTGGAGAGCCTTTCCCTAGCCGACGGCAGCTACACCGTGTCTGTCCAGCTGGAGGGCGGCTCCGGCAAGGCCAGCGTGGCGTCTCCTGCGGCTTTGCGGGTGGAAAATGGCGTGGCTTACGCTACCATTATCTGGAGCAGCTCCAACTATGACTACATGAAGGTGGACGGCGAGAAGTACGACCCGCTGAATGCGGAGGGGAACGCCACCTTTGAGATCCCCGTTTCCGCCTTTGACTGGAAAATGCCCGTCCTGGCGGATACCACTGCCATGAGTACGCCTCACGAGATCGAGTACACCCTGTATTTCGACTCCGCCACCATTGAGAAAGCCCAATGAAGCGCATCGGATGCAAAGGGCTTTGCTGGCTTCTGACGCTTTTGTCTCTGGCGTGCCTCTTTGGCTGCGCCGGGGAGGGGAGTCCCACCCCGGAGGCCACACAGGCGGCAGTGACTTGGGACACCCTGGAGTTTGACCGCAGTATGGAGCTTCTCTATGCAGACCAGTTCTCCGTGGATTACGATCAGGGCGGCTACGCAAAGCTGACCATCGGGGATGCGGACACCTACTTGGTGGTGCCGGAGGGGGCGGCGGTTCCCTCCGGCCTGCCGGAGGGGGTCACCGTGCTGCAGCAGCCGCTGGACAGCGTCTACCTGGTGGCGACCTCCGCCATGGACCTGTTCCGGGAGCTGGACGCTATGGATGCCATTCGCCTGTCCGGTACGGATGCCTCCGGCTGGTACATCCAGGAGGCAAAGCAGGCCATGGAGGAGGGGCGCATGACCTATGCGGGCAAATACAGTGCCCCGGATTATGAGCTGATCCTAGCCAGCGGTTGTGACCTGGCGGTGGAGTCCACCATGATCTATCACACCCCGGAGGTCAAAGAGCAGCTGGAGAAACTGGGCATTCCGGTGCTGGTGGAGCGCTCCAGCTATGAAAGCCACCCCCTGGGAAGGATGGAGTGGATCAAGCTCTATGCCGTCCTCCTGGGAAAGGAGGAGGCGGCCGAGGCTTTTTTTGACAGCCAGATGGAGAAGCTCACCCCCATTTTGGGCCAGGAGAATACGGGAAAAACTGTGGCCTTCTTCTACATCACCTCCAACGGTGCGGTGAATGTGCGCAAATCCGGGGACTACATTGCCAAGTCCATCAGTCTGGCCGGAGGGGTATACGCCCTCCAGGACCTGACTGCGGACGACAGCGCCATGTCCACCATGAACATGCAGATGGAGTCCTTTTTCGCCGCTGCCAAGGATGCGGATATCCTGATTTACAACAGCACCATTGACGGTGAGCTCCAGACCATGGACCAGCTGCTGCAAAAGAGCGACCTTCTGAAAAATTTCAAGGCTGTGCAGGAGGGGCGTGTGTGGTGCACCGGGAAGAATCTGTTCCAGGAGAGCCTGGGGCTGGGCGACCTGATTGCGGACATCCATACCATTGTGACTGCGGAGGATGGGGAGAGCCTGGACCTGACCTATTTGCATCCGCTCAGCTGACGGGAGTGTAAGAGATGAAGAAGGCATATTCCAGATATTTGGGGTCTTTTGTCCTGCTGGCGGCGCTGGTGCTTGTCCTGCTGATTTGGAATATAAACGCAGGCAGCGTTCACCTGCCGGTGGGGGAAATCCTGCGCATCCTGACTGGGCACGGGGCGGACAGTACACAGTCGCATATCGTCTGGGATATCCGGCTGCCCCGTATCCTTTCCGCCATGCTCCTGGGAGGGGCGCTGTCGGTTTCCGGCTTCCTGCTCCAGACCTTTTTTGCAAACCCCATTGCCGGGCCCTTTGTCCTGGGCATTTCCTCAGGAGCCAAGCTGGCGGTGTCCCTTGTGATGATTTTCCTGCTGAGCCAAGGCCTCTTGGCCAGCTCCCTGGCCCTGATCGCCGCCGCCTTTGTGGGAGCCATGATCTCCATGGGCTTCATCCTGCTCATTTCCAACAAAGTGAAGAAAATGTCCATGCTGGTCATCAGCGGCGTTATGATCGGGTACATATGCTCGGCCATTACGGACTTTGTGGTGACCTTTGCAGATGACTCCAATATTGTGAACCTCCACAATTGGTCTTTGGGCAGTTTCTCCGGTCTGTCCTGGGAGAATGTGGCAGTGATGGCCGTGGTGGTGGGCGTGGCCCTGATTCTGACCTTCCTTCTGTCCAAGCCCATCGGGGCTTATCAGATGGGGGAGGTGTACGCCCAGAATATGGGCGTCAACATCAGGGCCTTCCGGGTGGTGCTGATTCTCCTGTCCAGTGTCCTGTCCGCCTGTGTCACCGCCTTTGCAGGGCCCATTTCCTTTGTGGGCATCGCGGTGCCCCACCTGGTCAAGAGCCTGTTCCGCACGGCAAAGCCTATTGTCATCATACCAGCCTGCTTTCTGGGCGGCGCTGTGTTCTGCCTGTTCTGCGACCTGATCGCCCGGACGGTATTCGCGCCGACGGAGCTGAGCATCAGCTCTGTGACTGCGGTGTTTGGCGCGCCGGTGGTGATCTATATGATGGTCTCCCGGCGGACCAAATCCATATCCTGAAGGGGGAAGGGGCAGATGAAGGATTACTATATCTACACGGAGCAGATGACCGTAGGCTACGGCGGCAAGCCCCTGATCCGGAACGTCAACCTCCACCTGCGCCGGGGGGAGATCCTGACCCTGATCGGCCCCAACGGCTCCGGAAAATCCACAATTTTGAAGAGCATCATCCAGCAGCTGAGCCTGTTGGGCGGCGCTGTGTACCTGGACGGCCGGTCTATGGCCCGGATGTCGGAGCTGGAAGTAGCCAAGCGGTTGTCGGTCCTCATGACTGAGCGCATTCGGCCGGAGCTCATGACCTGTGAGGATGTGGTCAGCACCGGGCGCTACCCCTACACGGGCCGCCTGGGCATCCTGACGGCGGAGGACCGGCGGATCGTCCGGGAGTCCATGGCACTGGTCCACAGCGAGGACCTGGCGGACTGTGATTTCTCGGAGATCAGCGACGGCCAGCGTCAGCGCATTCTGCTGGCCCGGGCCTTGTGCCAGGAGCCGGAGGTGATCGTGCTGGACGAGCCCACCTCCTTTCTGGACATCCGCCACAAGCTGGAGCTGCTGTCTACCCTCAAGGACATGGTGCGCCAGCGGCAGCTGGCGGTGGTCATGTCTCTTCATGAGCTGGACCTGGCCCAGAAGGTGTCCGACTATGTGGTCTGTGTGCACAACAATGCCATCGAGCGCTATGGACCGCCGGAGGAGATTTTCACCTCGGATTACATCATGGAGCTCTACGGCGCCACCAGAGGCAGCTACAATGCGGATTTTGGCTGCCTGGAGATGGAGCCTGCCCGGGGAAAGCCGGAGATTTTCGTCATTGGCGGAGGCGGGAGCGGGATTCCTGTGTACCGGCAGCTCCAGCGGCGGGGCATTCCCTTTACGGCAGGGGTTTTGCAGGAAAACGATGTGGATTACCCGGTGGCAAAGGCCCTGGCAGTGGAGGTTATAGGGGAGCGGTCCTTTGAGCCCATTGGGGAAAGCGCCTTTGCAAGGGCGGCGGCGCGCATGAAGACCTGCGGCAAGGTTTTGTGCTGCCTTCGGGAGTTTGGCGCCATGAACGGAAAAAACCGGGAGCTTATGGAGCTCGCGAAAAAAGCGGGAACGCTGACGGATTCCCTTTGAGCCGAACCATATCGCCACCTCCGGCCGGAATGGCAGGGGGTGGCGTTTTTTGTGGCCTCCGGCGTGTATTTCCGGGAAAAGGGGGATGCATCATGAACATGAATCCGAAGGAATACAGTGAGTATGTGAAAAAGATGGGCCCCAAGTCGCCCATTTGGAAGGACTGCTTCAACGCATTCTGGACCGGCGGACTGATCTGCCTGCTGGGCCAGCTGATTCAAAACGGCTACGTGTATGTGCAAAAATGATGTGACCCTCAAGTTGCCCTGAATTTTTCTGCCTTCAGCCTTGCCTTTTGCATGGAAGTGGTCTATAATAAAAAGGATAAGGGAAAATAGACGATTTGGACATTTCAACTTGTCGGGGGAGGGAGTGGGCCTATGAGACGAAATCGGATGTGCTGCCTGGGGGTGCTTGCCGCCCTGTTGACGCTGTTGTCCGGATGCATGCTGAAGACCGTGGATCAAATGTACTGTCTGCCCCGGCGCTCGGAGGAATACCACAATTTGCAGGCCGCCATGGACCAGGTGATGAGCGGACTGGAGTACTGCGCCCCCCTCCAGGGGGAGAACCAGCAGACGGTGCAGATGGTGGACCTGACCGGGGACGGTCAGTCGGAAGCTCTGGTATTTGCCAAGGGAGTGGGAGAGCGCCCTCTGAAAATTTTCATTTTTGCTAAGGAGCATGGTGCCTATGTGAACACCGCCACCATTGAGACGGCGGGCACGGCCTTTGAGCAGGTGGAGTATGCGGATTTGGACGGCGCCGGCGGTGTAGAGTTGGTGGTGGGCCGGCAGGTGAGCAACGAGGTGGTTCACGCCCTGTCCGCCTACACGTTCTCCCAGGGCACGCCAGAGACCCTACTGACGGCTAACTACAGCCGTTTCCTCACGGTGGACCTGGATCGGGACAACCTGCGGGAGCTGTTTCTGCTGCGCCCAGGCGCCGATGGGGGCAATGGGGTGGCGGAGCTGTACGACTATCGCGGCGGCGCCATGGAGCGCTCCGCCGAGGCGGTGATGTCGGTCCCGGTGGAGAATCTGAAGCGGATGACGGCCGGGGGCATGTACCAAGAGACCCAAGCAGTGTTTGCCGCCAGCAACTACGATGAGGATACCATCATCACAGATGTTTACGCCATAGTCAAGGACCGTCTCACCAATGTGTCCCTCTCCAGTGAGTCTGGCACCAGCGTCAAAACCATCCGTAACTACTATGTGTATGGTGACGATATCGACAACGATGGCCTCATGGAGCTGCCCTCCCTGGTTCCCATGGAGGAGGCCTCCTCCGGCGGACGGGAGCTCATCCGGTGGTATAACCTGACCCCGGAGGGGAATGAGGTGGAGAAGCTATATACCTTCCACAACTATGCTGACCGCTGGTACGTGTGCATTCAGAGGGACTGGGTGGACACGGTTTCCGTCACCCGGGGCGCAGATGTGGCCGGCGTCCAGGGATATGTGTTCTCTGCCGGGAGGGATCAGAAGCACCAGGTGCTGTTCACCATTTACGCGTTTACGGGGGACAACCGGGAGGAGCTGGCTGCCTCAGACGGGCGTTTCCCCCTGGCAAAGACCGACGAGGTGACCTATGCCGCCTGCCTGGGTGGTGGAAGTATGGGGCGCCAATTGGATCAAAAGACCTTGATTTCCTATTTTAACTTCATCCGGGAGGACTGGAAGACCGGTGAGATGTAAGGAGCGAAGAAGATGAAAAAGGTACTGATTTTGGAGGATGAGGTCAACATCCGCAGTTTTGTGGTGATCAACCTGAAGCGGGCCGGGTATGACGCCATTGAGGCCGGTACCGGTCAGGAGGCGCTGGACCGTTTGAAGGAACATCCAGACACCGGCGTTGCCATTCTGGATATTATGCTGCCGGATATGGACGGCTTTGAGGTCTGCCGCAACATCCGTGCCACCAATAAGCAGATCGGCATCATCATGCTCACAGCCCGGACCCAGGAGATGGACAAGGTGACGGGCCTCATGACCGGGGCGGACGACTATGTGACCAAGCCCTTCTCTCCGGCGGAGCTTACAGCCCGGATCGATGCCCTGTACCGCCGCATTGGGGGCGATGGCGGGGCAGATACCGAGCTTTTGACCCAGGGGCCCTTTGTGATGAACATCCGGAACCGCACCCTGGAAAAGCAGGGGGAGCGCATCCGTCTGACCCAGGTGGAGTTTTCCATTTTGAAGCTGTTTATGCAGAATCCAGGCCGGGCCCTGTCTCGGGAGGACATTTTGGCTGCTGTGTGGGGGCCGGATTATGAGGGCGAGCTCAAAATTGTGGACGTGAACATCCGGCGGCTTCGGATCAAAATCGAAGACAACGCCACAACACCGAAATACATTACCACAGTCTGGGGGTTTGGTTATAAGTGGGGCGCATAACCCGTCGCAAGACCGGGGCGAACAAGAGAAAAACCCGGATCAAGGGCCTGCGGGGCCGGTGGATGACCCATACGGTGGGGCCGGTGTTGGCCCTTGCGGCGGTCTTTGTGATCATCATCTCGGCCTCCTTTGCAGCCTATTATTACTCCAATATGCAGTCTGACATGCAGCACCGGGCAAAGACCACCACGGAGTTTTTTGCCAACTACATCGGCCAGAGCTACAACGCCTACTATCAGTCCTGCGTCACCTACGCCAGGACCTTCGAAGAGAAGAACACCATTGAGCTCCAGTTCATCAATACCAGCGGACGAATCGTGGCCTCTTCCTATGGCCGTTGGGTGGGTCCGTCTCCCACAACCCAGGATATTTCCAGCGCCATGGAGACCCGCCAGCTGGCCACCTATATGGGCAAGGACCCGGCCACGGGGGAGCGGATTATGGCGGTGTCCAGCCCCATGATCTATTCCAGCGGCGAGGTCATCGGTGTTCTGCGCTATGTGACCAGCATGAAGGTGGTCAACCGGCATTTGGTGTTTGTGACCCTGGTTGCCCTGGCGGCGGGAGCGCTGCTGGTGCTGGTGGTGATTTTCAGCAGTAACTTTTACATTCGCTCCATTTTGGAGCCGGTAGCGGAGATCACGGCCACGGCCAAGCGGATTGCAGGCGGCAGCTACGGCGTGCAGCTGAGGTCCAAATACGACGATGAAATCGGCGACTTGGCCGAGACCATCAACGACATGTCCAGTAAGATCAACCAGAATGAAAAAATGCAGACGGAGTTCATCTCCTCCCTGTCCCACGAGCTGCGTACGCCCCTCACCGCCATCAGCGGCTGGAGCGAGACCCTGCTGTCCGGGGAGAGCCTGGACCCGGAGGAGACCCGCCGGGGCATCGCCATCATTCAGCGGGAGAGTCGCCGCCTGACGGAGATGGTGACGGAGCTCCTGGACTTCACCCGGATGGAGGACGGCCGCATGACCCTGAATGTGGACATGACGGACATCCGGGGAGAATTTGAGGACACGGTATATATGTATGGCAGCCGCCTGCGCCAGGAGGGAATCCAGCTCCGGGTGCTGGAGAACGACGGAGAGATTCCTGAGATTCCCTGCGACCCCAAGCGGATGCGTCAGGTGCTTCTGAACATTCTGGACAATGCGGCCAAGCACGGGGGAGAGGGCAAGCGGATTGACGCCTCCATTCGTCTGGAGGGGAGCTTTGTGGTCATTCGAATTCGGGACTACGGCCCGGGCATTCCGGACGATGAGCTTCCCCTGGTGAAAAAGAAGTTTTTCAAGGGCAGCTCCAAGGCCAGAGGCTCCGGCATCGGCCTGGCAGTTTGCGATGAGATTATAGAGATGCACGGAGGCAGCCTGGACCTTTCCAATGCGCCAGGTGGAGGAACCCTGGTGGTGGTGCAGCTGCCGGTGGCGGTGCAATAGCTCAGAAAGGCGGTACCATGGCAAAGACAAAACAATTGAAGTCACAAGAGAAATTCAAAACCATGATCGGCGGTCAGGCCCTCATTGAGGGAATTATGATGCGGGGGCCGGACAAAGACGCTGTGGTGGTCCGGGGCAAGGAGGGGCTCACGGTGGAGGTGACCCCCCGGAAGCTGCCGCCGGAGCATTCTCCCCTGCGATGGCCCCTGATCCGGGGGATCTATAACTTCTTTGGCTCCAACATCGTAGGGGTGAAGGCTCTGATGCGATCGGCGGACCTCTCCCCGGAGGAGGGAGAGACAGAGGCCCCCTCCAAGTTTGACCAGTGGCTGGAAAAAAAGCTGGGAAATGAGGGCTTCCAGAAGGCCCTGGTGGGCTTTGCCGTGGTGCTGGGTCTGGGAATGTCCGTGGGCCTGTTCTTCCTGCTTCCCATGGTCATTGGCGGCTTGTTTGACCGGTGGATTACCAGCAACCTGGGGATCAACCTCCTGGAGGGGGTGATCCGTATGGGAATTTTCTTCCTGTACATGTATCTGATTTCCCGCATGAAGGATATGCGCCGCCTGTTTTCCTACCATGGGGCGGAGCACAAGACCATCCGCTGCTATGAGGCGAAGCTGCCCCTCACCGTGGAAAACGTGCGCCGCCAGACCCGGCTGCATCCCAGATGCGGCACCAGCTTCCTGCTGGTGGTGATGGTGCTGTCCATTTTGATTTTTTCCATTGCGTCATCTGCCCTCCTGGCTCTGGCGCCGGGGTTGGAGGCCCTGCGGGGGAGCTTCCTGTTCCGGCTTGTGATGATTGTGTATAAGCTGCTGCTCCTGCCTCTGGTGGTGTCTGTGGCTTACGAGATCAACCGCTGGGTGGGCCGGTATGACAACCTTCTGACCCGGATTGTCACCGCCCCCGGCATGTGGTTCCAGAATTTCACCACCAACGAGCCGGATGACTCCATGATCGAGGTGGGGATTGCAGCCCTGGAAGCCGTCCTTCCAGAGAAGGAGGGGGCTGACCAATGGTAAAGAAATACAGTGATTTGTACTTAGACGCCCGGAAAGCCCTATTGCCCGGGGAGGGGCAGCAACGGGCGGGGCTCCTGGCCCGGGAGCTGCTGTGCGCCGCCTCCGGGAAAAGCCAGGAGGAGATTCTGTCCAGGCGGGACCAGTACGCCCCTGAAGAGGTCTGCCGGACCATGGAGGACTTTACCGGAAGAGCCCTGGCAGGGGAGCCTCTGGCCTACATTCTGGAGGAGTGGGACTTTTATGGCATGACCCTGTATGTGAACCGGGATGTGCTCATTCCCCGGGACGATACCTGCGCCGTCACTGAGCTGGCGCTGAAGAAGGCCCTGTTTTTGGAGCAGGACCCACGGATTCTGGACCTGTGCACCGGCTCCGGTTGCATCGGCCTGGCCATTGCCAGGAAGGTGAAGGATGCCAGGGTCACCCTGGCGGATGTCTCCCGGGAGGCCTTGGTGGTGGCCAAGAAAAACGCCGCTGCTATGAAGCTCACCGGCCGGGTCAGCTGCATTCAGGCCGATGCCCGGCAGGACCCCTCGGCTTTCCTGGGGACCTTTGACCTCATTGTGTCCAACCCACCCTATGTCCGTTCCGGGGACCTGGCGGCCTTGCAGCCCAGTGTCCGGGATTTTGAACCTATCCTGGCCCTGGACGGGGGGCCGGACGGCCTGGACTTTTACCGGTCCATTGCCTCCCGCTATGGACGGGCCCTGAAGCCCGGCGGCTGGCTCTGCTTGGAGTTCGGCATGGGGCAGGGAGACGCGGTCTGCGCCATTTTGGAGCGGAACGGTTATGAAATTGTGGAACGTAAAAAGGATTTCAACGAAATAGAACGGGCGGTTTTGGCCCGGAAACGGAGAGAGGAAGAGCACCATGGCAACGAAGAAAGCTGCGTATGAAGCGCCGGCGCCAGCCAGTGACAAGAAAAAGGCACTGGACACCGCCCTGGCCCAGATTGAAAAGACCTATGGAAAGGGTGCGGTGATGCGCCTGGGGGACCGGCCGGAGATGGTGGTAGACGCCATTCCCACCGGATCTTTGGCCCTGGATGCCGCTCTGGGCATCGGCGGCGTGCCCCGTGGCCGGATCATTGAGGTTTATGGCCCCGAGTCCTCCGGCAAGACCACTTTGGCTCTGCACATCCTGGCCGAGGCCCAAAAGCGGGGCGGGGAAGTGGCCTTTGTGGACGCGGAGCACGCCCTGGACCCAGAGTATGCCGCCGCTTTGGGGGTGGACATCGATTCCATGCTGGTCTCTCAGCCGGACACCGGCGAGCAGGCTCTGGAGATTGCCGACGCCCTGGTGCGCTCCGGCGCTGTAGATGCTGTGGTGGTGGACTCGGTGGCGGCCCTCACCCCCCGGGCAGAAATTGAGGGGGAAATGGGCGACAGCTTTGTGGGTCTCCAGGCCCGGCTCATGTCCCAGGCGCTGCGGAAGCTGGCCGGCTCCATCGCCAAGACCAACTGCGTGGTGATTTTCATCAATCAGCTGCGGATGAAGATTGGCGTCATGTACGGCAACCCCGAGACCACCACCGGCGGCAACGCCCTGAAGTTTTACGCCTCAGTGCGGCTGGACGTGCGCCGGGTGGAGTCCATTAAGAACGGCTCCGATGTCATTGGCAACCGGACCCGGGTCCGGGTGGTGAAGAACAAAGTGGCCCCCCCGTTCCGGGAGGCAGTATTCGACATCATGTATGGCGAGGGCATTTCCAAGAGCGGGGAAATCCTGGATATGGCGGTGCAGCTGGAGCTGGTGCAGAAAAGCGGCAGCTGGTTCTCCATCGGCGACGAGCGGATCGGCCAGGGCCGGGACAACGCCAAGCAGTATATCATGGACCGGCCGGAGCTGATGGATCAGCTGGAGGAACAGATTCGGGAGAATCTCTACAAGCTCCAGAACGGCAAGCCCAAGACCCCGGCCAAGGCGGCGGACAAGCCGGTGAGCGTCTCGGCTGACGATTTTAGCGATGAAGATTGAGTCCGTCTCTCAGAAGGCAGACCGGGCGGGGCAGTATTACCTGAAGCTCTCCGATGGCTGTGTCCTCCGGCTGTATCCCCAGACGGTGGCGGAGTTCCACCTGTATGCCGGCCGGGAGCTGGAGGCGGAGGAGCTGGAGGCCCTTCGCCAGGCGGCGGGAGCGGTCTCTGCCAAAATGCGGGCGGTGCGGATTGTCTCCGCCTCTGCCGTGTCAGCCCGGGATCTGGAGCGCCGTCTGCGGCGCAAAGGGGAGACGGAGGCCGACGCCCAGGCTGCCGTAGCATGGATGGAGGAGCTGCAGCTGGTGGATGATCTGGACACTGCCCGGCAGCTGGTCCGTCGTGGCCTCGCCCGTGGCTATGGGCCGGGCCGCCTGCGGCAAATGCTTTATGAAAAACAGATTCCCAAAACGCTGTGGGACCAGGTTCTGGAGGACCTGCCGGAGCCGGATGAGGCGATCGCCGCCTTCCTGGACCGGCGGCTCAGCCCGGAGCCGGACCGCAAGGAATTGCAAAAGACCATAGACGCCCTTTTACGCCGGGGATTTGCCTGGCAGGACATTCGCCGGTGCCTGGCCCAGCGGGGGGAATCTGTGGACGGAGAACCGGAGGAATGAGTATGGCAAAGATTGGCGTCATCTCCCTTGGCTGTGCCAAAAACCAGGTGAACTGTGAGCAAATGATGTACCGGCTCCAGGAGGCAGGGCATGAGATCCTGCCGGATGTAACCGGGGCCGATGTGGTGCTCATCAATACCTGCGGCTTCATCGACTCGGCCAAGTCGGAAGCCATCGACCACATCATCGCCATGGGCCAGCTGAAGGAGGCCGGCGTGGTGGGGAAAATTCTGGTGACAGGGTGCCTGTCTCAGCGATATCAGAAGGAAATTTTGGAGGAGATGCCGGAGGTGGACGGCCTTTTGGGCACAGGTAGCTATGGGGACGTGGTCCCTGCTGTGGAGGCACTTTTGGAGGGGAAGCCAGTGGCCTCCTTTGGGGATATTCACCAGCCGGAGGTGGAGACCGGGCGGGTGCTCACCACCCCCCAGCACTATGCGTACCTGAAAATTGCAGAAGGGTGTGACAATCACTGCGCTTACTGTGTCATCCCCTCCCTCAGGGGCCGGTATCGGAGCCGCCAGATGGACGACGTGCTCTATGAGGCCAGGAATCTGGCTGCGGATGGAGTGAAGGAGCTCATTGTGGTGGCCCAGGACACCAGCCGGTACGGCACCGACCTGCCGGGGCACAAGCGGCTTTTAGCGGAGCTTCTGCGTCAGCTGTGCCGGATCGATGGCATTCACTGGGTGCGGGTTCACTATCTGTACCCCGATGAAATTGACGAGGAACTGATGGAGGTCTTGGCGGAGGAGCCAAAGATTGTGAAATATCTGGACATTCCCATTCAGCACATCCACGACGGCATCCTGCGCCGGATGAACCGGAGGGGGGATGGGGCCTATGTGGAGGCTCTGTTCCGGAAGCTGCGGGAGCGGATTCCCGGGCTGGTGCTGCGGACCAGCCTCATCACCGGCCTTCCCGGCGAGGGAGAAGAGGAATTTGCCCAGTTGTGCCAGTTCCTGAAACGGATGAAGCTGGAACGGGTAGGGGCCTTCTCCTTTTCCCCGGAGGAGGGGACCCCAGCGGCAGCCATGGAGCACCCAGACGCCGAGACGGCCCAGGCCCGGGCGGAAATCATCGAGGAACTCCAGTCCCGGATTATGGACCAGTACAACGAATCCCTTTTGGGAAAGACCATGGAGGTCCTTTGCGACGGATACGACCCGGAGGAGGGCCGGTACTACGGAAGAACCTACGCAGATTCCCCGGACATTGACGGGAAAGTCTGGTTCACTGCCAGCAGCCCCGTGAAGACCGGCTCCTTCTGCCAGGTTCGGATCACCGGCGTCCAGGATGGGGAGCTGGTGGGGCAGGAGGGAATGGCATGACTGCAGCAAGTAAGGTGACCCTGACCCGGATTTTTCTGATTCCCGTGTATATGGTTCTGATGTACGTCAGCGGCGGCGTGGCTGGCCCTTGGATGTGGGGAGCTCTGGGGGTATTCATCCTGGCCAGTGTGACGGACTTTGTGGACGGCTACATTGCCCGCCACTGCAATCAGGTCAGTGACTTTGGCAAATTCCTGGACCCCCTGGCGGACAAACTCCTGGTGATTGCGGCAATGGCTATGTTTTGCGAATGGGGCCTTTGGCCTGCCTGGGCGCTTATGGCGGTCCTTGCCCGGGAGTTTGCCGTGACAGGCCTGCGCTTGGTGGCGGCAGGGAAGGGAACGGTCATTGCAGCCGGTTGGTCCGGCAAGGTGAAAACCGCCAGCACCATGGTGGGCCTGTGCCTCCTGATGGCATTCCCCCACATCCAACCTTTGCGTTGGGCCGTCATCTGGGTGGTGGTGGCCACAACCCTGTATTCCGGGGTGGAGTACTTTGCGCGGAACTGGAAGTGCCTTTGGAACTGAAATATGTATGCGCTGCAACGGCAAAAACAGACGAAATGCATAGGGATGAACCTCCATAGGATTCTCCTCAAGGCGGGTCAGCAATAGCACATTTGCTTTATACGCCCTGCGTAAGCGGCGGGTGAATTTGAATATTACTTTAATAATATTATAGCATAAAATAATTGGCACGACAAGGGCATGAACAAAATATTTTGCAGAAACACATTCACCTGAATATACAGGGCAACGGCCTGTTGTATGTCCAAATGGCAGGGAATTTTGTTTGCTTTTCCCACTGTGCCAGTGGGAAAAAGCGGGTCCCTACGCGCGGAATTTGTGGGCAGGAGAACGGAAGGGCTGTTGCCCTGACCGTACTGGGATCGGGACTTGCAATTTCGGTATCCATATGGTAAGATGATGCAGAGTTGCCAGGTTCTTTTAGGCTGTAATGGACAAAAAGAAATGGCGACTGGTGACTGGGGGAGCGGATAAGCTCCTTGCCTATCTGCCCAATTCAGGTCCAAACAGACGGATGTGCCAGGGAATGTCTGCCGCCTGTGGGTATTTTGGAGGAAATTTCATGTCATATGTCCGCCATCTTTTGCGGCTCCGCTTGTCGGTGAGCTCCAACCGGCTCTCCACCACCCGCATCATTGCATTGGCCTTTGCCGCCATCATTCTGACAGGCGCGCTTTTGCTAACCCTGCCCGTGGCCTCCCGCAATGGGGAATCTTGCGGTTTTCTCACGGCCCTCTTTACTGCCACCTCAGCCACTTGCGTGACGGGCCTCATACTTGTGGATACCTTTGTCCAGTGGAGCGGCTTTGGGCAGGTGGTCATTTTGTCTCTGATTCAGATTGGGGGCTTGGGTTTTATGTCCATTGCCTCCATTTTTGCCTTTTCGCTCCACAAAAAGCTGGGCCTGAAGCAGCGGATGCTTCTGGCTCAGGCTATGAGCCTCAACGATATGGAGGGTGTGGTCCGGCTACAGAAGCATGTTCTGGTGGGCACCTTCTCCCTGGAGAGTTTGGGAGCCCTCGTCCTGTTTTTCCGTTTTTTACCCTCCTATGGCCCTTGGAATGCCCTGAAGTGGGGGGTGTTTCACTCGGTTTCGGCTTTCTGTAACGCGGGCTTTGACATTTTGGGCGTTCTGAAGCCGGGCAGCAGTCTGATGCTGTTTCAGAAGGATCCAGTCGTCTGCCTGACCATTATGGCGCTCATTGTGGTGGGCGGCCTGGGTTTTTTTGTTTGGGAGGATCTGCTCCGGGCGGTGCGTACCCGTAGCCTGCGCCGCCTGTCGGTGTATTCCAGGCTGGTCTTGACCTGCTCAGGTCTTTTGATTTTGATTGGCGCCGGGTTGATTTGCGCCATGGAGTGGAACAATCCGGCCACTCTGGGGCCTATGACGGTACCCCAAAAGCTACTGGCCGGGGCCTTCCAGTCTGTAACTACCCGGACGGCGGGGTTTGCCGCCATAGACCAGGGCGCTATGAGGGAGTCCACCCGGGCGGTGTCCATTGTGCTGATGCTGATTGGCGGCTCCAGCGGCTCCACAGCCGGCGGTCTCAAGACGGTGACGGTGGCGGTGCTGTTGCTGGCCTCCGTGGCCAGCGCCAGGGGCCAGAGCCATGTCCGGGTGTTTAAGCGGTCTATTTCCGACCGGCAGGTGCGGGACGCCATGTCCATTACGGTGATCATGCTGGTTTTGTGCTTTACGGGGGCCGTTGTCCTTGTGGCTGACAGTGGGCTCTCCTTCCTGAATTCCCTGTATGAGACGGCGTCCGCCTTAGCCACGGTAGGCCTTACAGCCAATGTGACACCGCTGCTGCATCTTCCCTCTAAGTTGATTATCATCGCGTTTATGTATTTTGGCCGAGTGGGAATCCTCACCATCAGCCTGGGCTTCCTCATGGGGGATCGGGCGGTGGAGCGCTTCCGCTATGCCGAGACAAAATTGCTGATTGGATAGGAGCGTCATGCTATGAAAACCTATGTTGTGGTTGGCCTGGGCCGGTTCGGGCAGAGCATTGCCTGCCGCCTGTGTGAGCTGGGGAACGAGGTGCTTGCCTTGGATAAGAACCCGGAATATGTCCAGCAGATTTCCAACTTTGTAACCCAGGCAGTGGTGGCAGATGCCCAGGACTCGGATGTGCTCCGGGCTTTGGGCATTCGGAATTATGATTGCGCCATTGTGGCCATTGGAAAGGACCTGTCGGCTAGCGTCCTGGCGACTCTGAATTTCAAAGAGATGGGCATTCCCCTGGTGGTTTGCAAAGCCCATGATGAGAACCACCGGAAGGTGCTGGAGAAGATTGGCGCGGACCGGGTGGTGGTGCCGGAGCGGGAGTTTGCCAACAAGCTGGCCCAGAGCCTGGCCACCTCCAATGTGCTGGAGTACATTGAGCTGTCTGCTGATTACGGCATTTCTGAGTTTGAAGCCCCGGCCGCTTGGAACGGTAAGTCCCTGCGCCAGCTCAATGTGCGGGCCAGAGTGGGGGTCAACATTTTGGCGATCCGGCGGGGAGACCGGATTCAGGTGTCTCCCGGGGCGGAGTATGTGTTCGAACCGGAGGACACGGTTGTGGCCCTGGGAGATTACAAGGCCCTCTCTGCGGTGCAGCGGAAATGAGGCCGGAGCGTATTACCAGCCGACGGAATCCGCTGCTGCAGCAGATCCGCCGGCTTCTCACCTCCCGCCGCGCCCGGCAGGAGGAAGGACTTTTTGTGGGAGACGGGACGAAGCTTCTGGAGGAGGCCGCCCGCTGGTACGGCGGCCTGGAGACGGTGATCCTGACCGATACCCTGCCGGTGCCAGAGCTGCCGCCTGACACAGCAGTATATCAGGTGCCAGCGGACGTGATGGAGTCGCTTTCCCCCATGAAAACACCCCAGGGGGCCTTGTTTCTCTGCCGCCTGCAGCCGCCTGCGCCCCTGGCCCTGACTCCCGGTTGCCTGATTTTGGACGGCATTCAGGACCCGGGGAACCTGGGCACCATTTTGCGGACCGCAGACGCTTTGGAGGTGCCTGTGGTTCTCACCCCGGGTTGTGCAGACCCCTATAGCTGGAAAACCGTTCGGGCCTCTATGGGTGCGGTATTTCGCACCCAGCCGGTGCAGGGAACAGAGGAGGAGATCCTTGCCCTCTGCCGGACTCAAGGAATTCCCCTGGCTGTGACCGCTTTGTCTCCAAGGGCCAGGGATATCCGCCAGGAAGCCATTTGCCAGTACGCCGTGGTCATCGGCAGTGAGGGCCAGGGGGTGAGCAAGCTGTTTCTGGAGCAGGGGGACGCGGAGTGGATCATTCCCATGAATCCCCGCTGCGAGTCTCTCAATGCGGCGGTGGCGGCGGCCATTGTCATGTGGCAGATGCAGACGGGCAGGCCCGGCTGGCGAGAATAAACACAAAAACGGGCGGGATGGATATGTTGGCACATTGGATCTGGCTGGCTACGCGGCCAGGAATCGGCGTGCGGAGCGCATTGATGTTGCTGCGCGCCTTTCCCAATATAGAGGCGCTGTTTTATGCCGGGAGGGAGGATTACGCCCTTGTAGAAGGGGCGGATTCCAGGCATCTGGAGGCCCTGTGTGACAAATCCCTTGGGGAAGCCAACGGGATTCTGGGGGACTGCGCGGCTAAGGGAATTCACGTCCTCACCTATCAGGATGCGGCGTATCCCAACCGCCTGAAGCATATTCCGGACCCGCCCCTCACATTATATTATCAGGGGACTCTGCCGGACTTTGACGCAGAGCCAGCGGTGGCTGTGGTGGGGACCCGCCGCGCCTCGGCTTACGGCTGCCTCACTGCCCGCAGGATGGGGTATCAGATTGCCAAATGCGGCGGCCTGGTGGTGTCTGGTATGGCGGGGGGTGTGGACACTCTGGCCATGAAGGGTGCGCTCCTGGCCGAGCAACCTGTGGTGGGTGTGCTGGGCAACGGACTGGATGTGGTGTATCCCCGGTCCAACCGGGACCTGTACCGGGACGTGGCATGGCGGGGGTGTCTGCTGTCGGAATTCCCACCAGGCACGCCGCCCATTGGGCGGAATTTTCCCCGGCGAAACCGGATCATCAGCGGCCTGACCTGCGGTGTGGTGGTGGTGGAAGCTCCCGCCAGAAGCGGCGCCCTCATTACCGCCCAGCTGGCCCTGGATCAGGGGCGGGATGTGTTTGCCGTTCCGGGCAATGTGGATGCGGCGTGCAGCGCCGGCAGCAACGGTCTGCTGCGGGAAGGCGCCATTGTGGTCCAGCACGGCTGGGACGTGATGGAGGAATACCAGGCCCTGTTTCCGGACAAAGTACATCCCTGGACCGGACAAACGGCCCTTTCCTCCTACCCCAGGGAGTTGGCGGAACTGCGGGAGCCGCCCTGGCACTTTGAGCAGCCTAGCCCGCCGGTTTCAGGAAATTCAGAAAAAAAGATTGACAACTGCGGCGGAAAACCGTATAGTGAATCAGAGGAGCTGATATCAACTCTGTCTGACGATGAGCGAACCGTGACATCCCAGCTGTCGGATGACCTGCGGCACGTGGACGATGTGATTGCTGGCTCTGGCTTGCCGGCGGCCCGGGTTTTGGTCTCCCTGACACTGCTGGAGGTGAAGGGACTGGCTGTGCGGCACCCCGGCAAATTTTACTCTCTGGTCCGAAACAATGCCAGAGAAGGGTAGCATGGAGGTTTGCATGGCAAAAGAACCTGCGACGAATTTAGTGATTGTGGAATCGCCCTCGAAGGCGAAGACAATTGGAAAATATTTGGGTCCCGATTATACGGTGAAGGCATGTATGGGCCACCTGCGGGACCTGCCCAAAAGCAAAATGGGCGTGGATCTGGAGCATGATTTTCAGCCGGATTACCGCCCCGTACCCGGGAAGGAAGAGATCATTCACGACCTGCAAAAAAGCGCGGACCACTCCGACCTGGTCTATCTGGCAACGGACCCGGACCGGGAGGGGGAGGCCATTTCCTGGCATCTGAAAGAGCTCCTGGCACTGCCGGACCCTAAGGTTCGCCGGGTGACCTTCAATGAGATTACCCAGAATGTGGTGACCAGCGCCATTGCCCATCCCCGGAATATTGACTATGACCTGGTGGACGCCCAACAGGCCCGGCGCATCCTGGACCGGATTGTGGGCTACCAGCTGAGTCCCCTGCTGTGGAAAAAGGTCCGCCGGGGCCTTTCCGCCGGACGGGTGCAGTCGGTGGCCACCCGGCTGGTGGTGGACCGGGAGAACGAGATCCGGGCTTTTGTCCCCAGGGAGTACTGGTCCCTGGATGTGACCCTGGACCGGCTGGGGAAGCCTGGCTCCTTTGTGGCGAGGTACCACGGGGAGGAGAAAAAGCGGGAGCTGGCCAACGAGGCTGAGGTGGACGAGATCATCGGCCACATCACCGGCAAGCTCTTTACCGTGACTGGAGTGAAGAAGGCGGAGAAAAAGCGGAACGCAGCGCCCCCCTTCACCACCTCCACCCTCCAACAGGAGGCCTCCCGGAAGCTGAATATGACCCCCAAGCGGACCATGGCCATTGCCCAGCAGCTCTATGAGGGGGTGGATGTGGCCGGGGAGGGCACATTGGGCCTCATCACTTACATGCGTACCGACTCCCTGCGCCTGTCTGAGGAGGCGGTGGAGGCAGCGAGGGTGTTCATCTGTCAGCGGTATGGCGAGTCCTACTATTATGGCAAGCCCCACCAGTTTAAAACCAAAGCGGGGGCGCAGGACGCCCACGAGGCCATACGTCCCACCCATGTGGAGCTGGACCCGGAGCAAATTCAGTCCTCCCTGAGCAAGGATCAGTACCGGCTGTACAAACTGATCTGGAGCCGTTTTTTGGCCACACAAATGGCAAATGCCATATATGATACGGTGTCCATCGATACCGAGTGCGGCGGTCATCGGTTCAAATCCTCCCACCAAAGTCTTCGGTTCCCCGGCTTCATCGCCGTGTACGAGGAGGGGAAGGACGAGGAGACTGAGGCGGTGGGTTCGCCCCTGCCGGATCTCCAGGAGGGGGACCAAGCCTCCATCCGGAGCCTGGACAAGCAGCAGCACTTCACCCAGCCCCCCGCCCGGTACACCGAGGCCATGCTGGTCAAAGCCATGGAGGAAAAGGGAGTAGGCCGGCCCTCTACCTACGCCTCCATCATATCCACCATTCAAGACCGGGACTACGTCATTAAGAAGGACAAGCGCCTGGCCCCCACGCCCCTGGGCGAGGTGGTCAACGGCCTCATGATGGATCGATTCAACGACATCATTGACGTAGAGTTTACCGCCAACATGGAGCACCGCCTGGACGAGGTGGAGGAGGGCAAGCGGCAGTGGCAGGAGGTTCTGCGGGACTTCTACCAGGGTTTCCATCAGGAGATGGAGAACGCGGAGGAGGCCCTGAAGGACACGAGACTGAAGGTGCCCGATGAGGAAACCGATGAGGTTTGCGAGCTGTGCGGTCGAAAGATGGTCATCAAGATGGGCCGTTTTGGCCGCTTTATGGCCTGCCCTGGGTATCCGGAGTGCAAAAACACCAAGCCCATTGTGGAACGTATGCCAGGCCGGTGCCCCAAATGCGGCAGCGGCATGCTGAAGCGGAAGTCTAAGAAGGGCTACGCCTATTACGCCTGCGAGAAGGGGGCTGAGTGTGGCTTTATGACCTGGGACGTGCCCACAGAGTTTGACTGCCCCTCCTGCGGCCACACCATGTTCAAGAAGTCCGGACGGGGCCGGATGAAGCCCTTCTGTGTGAATGAAGCCTGCCCCAACTTCCTTCCGGAGGACCAGCGTGGTTACCGGAAGAAGGCGAAGGAAGGGGAGCAGACGGAGGAACCGGCAGCCCAGGCAGAGGGACCGGCCCAGGAGGAAACGCCGGAGGAGGCCCCCAAGAAGGGGACGGCTAAGAAAACGGCCGCCAAAAAGACCACAGCGGCCAAAACAAAGAAAAAGTCCGGGGAGGCCCAGTGATGACAGAGGTAAAGGTGATTGGCGCGGGCTTGGCAGGCTGCGAGGCGGCCTGGCAGCTGGCCAAACGGGACATTCCCGTTCGCCTCATGGAAATGAAGCCGGAGAAAATGACGCCTGCCCACCACAGCGGGGACTTTGCCGAGCTGGTTTGCTCCAATTCCCTGCGGGGCGACCGGCTGGAGAATGCCGTAGGCCTTCTGAAGGAGGAGCTCCGTCATCTGGACAGCCTGATTCTCTCCTGTGCGGATGCAACCCGGGTGGAGGCCGGCGGCTGCCTGGCGGTGGACCGCCATGGTTTTTCCCAGCTGGTGACGGAGCGCATCCGGAGCCATCCCCGGATTACGGTGGAGGCCACTGAGGTGACCCAGGTTCCCCAGGGACCGGTGATTGTGGCCACGGGTCCCCTCACCTCAGATGCCCTGTCGGCGGGCATTGCCCAGTATTTTGGACAGCAGGAATACCTGCATTTCTTCGACGCTGCGGCTCCTCTCGTGACCTTTGGGTCCATTGATATGGAGAAAGCCTGGTTTGCCTCCCGCTACGACCGGGGAAGCGCGGATTACATCAATTGTGCCCTGGACCGGGAGCAGTATGACCAATTCTGGAAGGCCCTGACGGAGGCCCAGGAGGCGGAGGTCCACGGCTTTGAGGACCGGAATGTGTTTGAGGGGTGTATGCCGGTGGAGGTGATGGCCCGCCGGGGGTACGACACCCTGCGGTATGGCCCTCTGAAGCCTGTGGGGCTGAAGGACCCCAAGACCGGTCGGGAGCCCTACGCCGTGGTGCAGCTGCGCCGGGACAACGCCGCTGGGACGGTGTACAACCTGGTGGGCTTCCAGACGCACCTGCGTTTCCCAGAGCAGAAGCGGGTTTTTTCCATGATTCCGGCTTTGGCCAATGGGGAGTTCGTCCGGTACGGGGTAATGCATCGGAACACGTTCCTGGATTCTCCCAGGCTCCTGGACCGGTTTTACGCAGACCGGCGGGACCCTCTGGTGGCATTTGCCGGACAGATGACCGGGGTGGAGGGATATGTAGAATCTACGGCCTCGGGCTGCCTGGCGGCCATTGCCATGGCCGCCAGACTCCAGGGGAAACAGCCCCCGGAGTTCCCCCGAGAGACGGCCATCGGAGCCTTGGCGCTGTATGTGAGCGATGAATCCGTCTCGGATTTTCAGCCTATGAATGTAAATTTCGGCATCATTTCTCCCCTGGACCGCCGGGTGAAGGGGAAAGCACAGAAAAATCTGGCCATTGCCCAACGGGCCCTGGAGGTCCTGGACCGCATGGTTCAGAACGGAATATAAAGAAAAGAGGTGTCTCCATGAAAATCATTCTCGACGCGATGGGCGGCGACCTGGCCCCGGAGGCTGCGGTTCTGGGTGCGTTGGAAGCCCACCGGGATTTCGGAACGGAAATCACTCTGGTGGGCCGGGGGG
>OFMD01000259.1_pt1 | contig 45712 bp, 46 predicted proteins | sample 1541211 | NCBI WGS metagenome assembly OFMD01 (sample SAMN04209231, study PRJEB22552) | human gut metagenome | biome: gut; material: feces | host: Homo sapiens | place: USA: Oklahoma | reverse complement strand
GAAACAAAAAGCATTAAAGGCTGGAAATCTTGCATTTGCATCAATGTTTGTGATTAGTGTGTTAGCGATTATTATTCAGATGTTATTAACGGTGGATATTCGCTTGGTTTTAGGAGAGACAGCAACTGCTTTGGTAGGAGGAATTCTGTATGCTTCTATTATGGTGTACAATGGAATATGGGATAAATGTTTGCCCAAAAGTGCTACTATATGGCGCGATTTTTTCACCAGTGTGATATGTGCAGGAATTTTTACAGTCATCTATGGCATATGTTTATTTAGAATGGGAGCTACAGAAACACAGGTAACACGATTAGCAGTGGGATTTCTGATTGGTATTACTATTGTGGCATTTATTGTTCTTAGGCTCTTGGCATTTATTAATCGAAAAAGAAACCAGAATTCGTCAAATGTTCAGGAGAAAAAGGAAACTTCCATATCTAAGGCAGAATGGACAAAAATTTATAATGCACAGAATATAGTAGAGACAGAACAACTCGTAGAAATGTTAAAGCAAAATGGAATAGCAGCTTTTTCACAGGAAGCAGGTGCGAATGTTGCAATGCATGGGGCACCTGGATTTGGAATATATGGTGTGGATATATTCGTGAAAACCGATGATGCAGAGAAGGCAGTACAGTTGATCAAGGAGATTAATAACCAAGAATGAAGAAAATTTTTGACATTTTCACACATGCGTGCTAATATGATTATAGAAAAAGAGTGCTACCGATAGACGGTTAGTCCGATATATGTTTTGACAAAAATTGCCGCTTAGTTTACCAGACCAGGGCGGCTATTTTTGTGGTTTATTATTATCCTTGCCAAAGGTATATCCAAGACCAAAGCAGGTTAAGCCGAAGCTCACTACTGCTATAAAATCAACAATACTCATGGCTTAGCCCTCCTTTCCAGTGGATTCTCTTTCGAGTTTCTATGTAATCAGAGGGTCACAGTCCCTCTGCTGAAGGACTAACCGCCTACCGTTATGATAGCACCCATGTTTCGATTATAACAGTCAAGGTGGGAATCTGCAACCGGAAAGTTGACAGCTCATGAAAATCTGGCTGTGATACCGTTTTGATACTAAAAAATGAAGAGAACAGAAATATAGCGTAGAAATCCTATAACACAGGACAATAAAGACACGAAAATCACAGAAAATAATGAGATTTTAAGAACCTCACAAACGTGAAGGTGGTAGAACAGTAGGTTCAGGTAAGGTTGCTACAATTATCGAATAATTAATACTGAATATATAAAAAAGGCACTAAATAAAGGCTATTTAGTGTCTTTTCTTTTTGTCTGCGTACCAAAAACGTACCAGTTTTATTGCAGTTCTTCCAATTTTTCCACAACTTCCGCTTGTTTGCTGGGGTATAAATGACCGTATATGTTAAGGGTTGTTGTTACGTTTTCGTGTCCCAGTCTGTCAGCTATTAACGTTGGGGAAAAGTTTAAATTGATAAGTAATGAAGCGTGGGAGTGTCGCAGGTCGTGTATTCTTATTTTCTTGACGCCTGATAACTTACAGGCTTTTTTCATTTTATCGTCAATAGTGTATTTTGTAGTCAGAAATAAGCGGGTATTAGGCTTATACTGATATAAATGTGTAACGTATTCTTGCAGGTGTTCCACCAAGAAACGCGGTAGTGCTATTTTTCGCCTACTCTTTGCCGTCTTTGGTGTTTGTATGATAGTTTTACCCTTTACAGTTGCCAAGTTCTTATTTACGGACAAAATGCCGTTTTCTGTGTCTATATCGTTGTAAGTCAGGGCGAGCAGTTCCCCACACCTTAAGCCGGTAAAAAAGAATAATTCAAACAGAGCTTTGAACATTGGTTCATCAACGCAGGCTATAAATTGCTTGTATTCTTCCAGCGTCCAAAAGTCTATACTTTCCCCTTTAACTTTTCCAATACTTCCCACCCTTGAAACCGGGTTAAAAGGCAAATTGTAATATTTTACTGCAAAATTAAGGATTGCGGACAAGATACCATTTACATTGTGCTGGGTTGTTGGTGCTATCCCGCTATTTATTATTTCATTTTGCCATTTTCTTATCATTGCTGTTGATATATCCGATATTGGTATATCGTTAAAATATGGGACGATTTTATCATTTATAACGTAGGTTTTGGCTACTAGTGTAGTAGGTTTTAGCCTTGTTTCGCAGTCTTCCAGGTACAGCTTTACCAAATTAGAAAACGTCATGGAGCAGTTAAGCGACATTTTATTTAAAAAGTCACTTTCATATGCTTTAGCTTCCCTTTGGGTAACAAATCCCTCTTTCTTTTTCCTTTTTCTGTTGCCTTGCCAGTCTGTATAATAAAAACTACAGTACCACTTGCCATTGCTCATTTTGTTTACTGACATAAAAAAATAACCTCACTTTCTGTATTTTGGTATAATCTACAAAAGTAGAAATTTGGGTATACAAAGAAAAGGTTATCTGGTATAATATTTATTGGTATTTACTCAGCAGACAACCGTATCTGTGTATTATTTAATTTTAAAGTTCCAGTGTTGGTAGCGCTGGAGCTTTTTAATTTTTCTGATATAATATAAGTACGTGGCCCGCAGGGGCATTAATTACATACTGTTTTATTTAAAAGTCGGCTTAGGTCGGCTTTTTTTATTTTCTGCGGTTCTTTACAAACTCGGCGAATTGCTTTATTTCTTCAAGTTCCGCTTCTGTAAATTCATCACCATCAAAGTATAACCCAGAGGACTCTTTTATAATATCCTCTAAAATATTAAGCTTTGGAAAATTCTCAAAACTCAAATTGTTTTTATGTTCCCTTTCATATTTATTGTGTGCGATTTCATACAATCTAGCATTTTTAATGTTTTTGTAATCATCTTCTACTACTTCATCTTTAAAAAAATAAGTCGCGGGAACGTTAAAAAATCTCGCTAATTGTTCTATTTTGTCAAAGCGTGGCGTTTTTTTCCCGTTGCACCAATCCGAAACGGTAGCCTGCGAGACACCTATTTTTTTAGCTAATTCAGTCATAGTAATATTACTATTTTCTAAACATTTGCGTAATTGTTCCGAAAATAAATCCTTTAATTCTTCTGACATTTTTTTATTACCTCATCAATATTGATATAAGTATAATAAACGCTTAAAGCTATAAAGTCAATCAAAAAAACAGAAAAAAATATCGCTAAAAACTATTGACAATCAAAACAACATATACTACAATCGCTTTAGGCTATAATATAGCTTTAAGCAATGAATGAAAGGAGCGAAACAATGAAAATAAGCATTGAAAAGCTGGAACTTGCAAAAGCAAGGGCTTGTATGGATTCCAACGACATTATAAGGGCAGGAATACCAAAAGGAACTTACAACACAGTTGTAGTAAAGAAAGCAGGAAAGCCCGCAACCATTGGCAAGATTGCAAAGGCTTTAGGCGTAGACGTAACAGAACTATTGGAAGATTAAGAAAGGAGAAAAGAAACAATGAATAATTATTTGATTTCTGCACCGGAAGTGGTAGAGCTTATGGGAGTGTCTGAAAGTATGGCATACAGAATTATTAAAAAATGCAATGAGGAACTAACTAAAAAAGGCTTTATTACTGTAAGAGGTAAAACCCCAAAGGCTTATTTATTGGAAAGAATGGCAGTAAATGAGGTGGTAGCGAGTGACTAATAAAGAAAAACTACTGGAGCAGATAAAAACGGTTGAAAACCTCGACGATATAAAAACCGTTGGAGCTTTTAAGCAGATACACGGCGTTGCATTCAATGGCTTAGAATTTGATTTTGAGTTCTTAGATAAAGTCAAGGAAGCATATAAAACGCGTGGCATTGCGGATTTTTCCGACAAGTTCGAGGAATACATGCAAGAGTTTTATGCAACAGAAGAGGAAGAGCAAAAGGCGGTTGCTGAATGGTTTCATAACTTTAGTGAACAGAAGAAGAAAAAAAAGACGCAAACAACAACCAAGAATGGTGTAATTGTTCCGGCAGAGCCACCAGCGAGCCTAAACCCTATTACTGCTAGTGAATTAGACAAAAAAGAGATTAAGCCCATAGAATGGTTAGTTGATTATCTTTTACCCTTTGGGTTGTTACTGCTATCAGCACCACCAAAAAACTTTAAATCCTATATGGCGTTGCAACTTTGCGTGGCGATTTGTTCGGGCGGTAGTTTCTTAGGCTTTAAATGTTCAAAGCATACGTGTTTATATTTGGACCTGGAGAGTACAGAGCGCAGACCTAAAAACAGACTTAATCAGATGTTGGGCAAGGACACGCCGAAACCCAGCAACCTATACATAGCTACAGGTAATAGGGAAGTAAAGCGCATAGGTTCAGGCTTTGAAACTCAAATAAAACAGCAGTTGGAAGAACACCCTGACATAAAGCTAATCATAGTAGACGTGTACCAGCTTATTGCACTACCTAAAAAGGGCGGGGCTAATTCATATGAGCAGGAATACGAAAGCCTTAAAGCCTTAAAAAAGATAGTTGATACTTACAATATAGGTATTATGTTAATAACTCATAATAGAAAGATGAAAGATGGTAGCGACGTTTTCAATGAGGTTAGCGGTTCAGTTGCTATGACTGGAAGTATGGACGCAACGTGGATTATCAAGAAAGACCGAAGCAGTAAGGAAGCTACTCTATACATAACAGGGCGTGACCTTGAACAAAGAGAACTGAAAATCAAGTTTAATACTGACAACTACCAGTGGGAGTATATGGGAACTGTTGACGATATAGAATTACAACGTCGAATGCAGGCATATAATGAAAGTCCAATACTTGAAACAATAAAAAAGTTATTAAGTACAAACAATGGACGCTGGGAAGGTTCAGCAAGCGACTTGAAAAAATGTAGTGAAGTGATGAACTGTAAAAAAATAGAGGAAAGAGCAGAGCAAATAGGTAAATTTATAAATAATAATACAGAGTTTTTATTGTGGTATGACAATATCGAAGTTAAGAGCAGGCGAACCAATAAAAACAAGTTATATATATTCGCCTACACAACTAACACTACTAACACAGCCGACACCACTAACACTACTAACACACAACAAGAATTAAATATATAAAGTGTGTGTGTTGGTGTATGTGTGTAAGCGTGTAAGTAGTGTATGTGGTTTCTATTATAGAGTAACAAAACAAACAAAAAGTTGCCGAAATATAGAAAAATCGGCAACCCTATAGAAATAAACAGCGTTATATATAATTTTGTGTAAGCTGTAACGCTGTTAGTGACAGTATAACATACACGAACCGTCACTAGTGGAATTATACCACAGAAAGGATAACAAATGGAAGATAAGGAAATAACATATTGCCCATTTAATGGGAAAGAATGTAATAAAAATGCATGCGCAATGACTTTGAAAGAAAAACAAACTAAAAAGCAAGTTTGTGCGTTTACCATAATAGCTAATGAACTAGCTAAAACAAGAATAGATACATACATTATAAGCGAGCGACTGAAAGACCAAAACAAGAGACTTGATAGACACAATGAGTTATTGCAGTTTATAGCAGATTTTACAGCAAGATAGAATAGAGAGGAGTACAACAATGATTAATATAACAGATACAAAATACCAAGAAAAAGAACTTAAAGACTTACTTGAAAACGCAGGCAAAACACTAGATACATCAGGTGTGATTGCTGTTAAAAACGCATATGTTAAGGGAATTGACCGAGGACATTGGCAAGTTGAACATTTAGTCGAAACGCAGGTTATAGATGATTTGGAAAGTGTACAAGCTAATATATGGGCGTTAAAGTCGTATATTACGGATGAAAGTTGCATACCAAGTGAAAAGGCTGTTGATTATATTCTTATTGGAATGAGCAAACAGTTAGAAAATGTAATTCAGGCATTAGGCTATAAGGGTGTGAACGACTAACCAGCTCCAAGAGTGATACAAATAAACCATTAACCAACCCGAGACCGGGGGAGAGTATGAAAAACGAAAAAATGTTAAGAAATGTTAAGGTTCTAGCAAGTTAGGGGAGTAGCAAAAAGCGACACCCTTTTGTTAAGAATTGTTAAGGAAAAGAAAGGAAGTGAGAACGTGGTAAAAATAAAGGTATCGTATAAAAACGATTATGAGTTACACAAGGTTACTACAAGGCTTGCGCCTATGGTTAAGCGGGTAAAAGTCCCGAAAACTCAAAAGGGCGAGTATAAAAAGGCTTACATAGAGCTGGAGAACGTACACAGCGTATAAACCAGCATGCAGGGGCGTAGAATGTAAAAGTTTTACGCCTTTTCTGTTGCCTGTTGCCGTCAGATTTGGTATAATAAAAGGGTGCAAAGTGGTATTTGCATAATGTTTTCTTGATATATAACGGTAATAGTACCCCAACAATTAGCCTTTTTGTTCCATAGATGTTTTGCGGCTGACTGTTGGAAGCTTTAACGGATTCGAAGCGTTGAGCGTGGGAAAGTATTTAATTATAATACTTTTCTGCGCTTTTTTTATTGCCGTTATTATCATTTCATTATTATTTTTATCTTCCGTGTGGTACTGGGGGCGTTTTGGTTGTTCGGACGTCCCCATACTAACACGAAAACGCACACTATCAGTGGTAAAGATAGGGAAAGGATAACTAAATGGCAGAAGAAAATAAAAACACACAGCAGGGCGAAAATACAGAGCCTGAAAGTGGTAAGACATTCACTCAGGAAGAGGTTAACAAGATAGTACAGCAGAGATTGGAGAGAGCCAAGAGCAAGGAACCCGACGAACTCGCAAAGAGAGAAGCAGAATTGAATAAGCGAGAAATGAACTTAACCATAAGAGAACAGTTAAGCAGTGCGGGGCTTCCTAATGAACTTGCGGGTGTGATTTCTGCACAGGACGAAGACGAAGCAAGAGAAAAAATAGAAATTTTAAAGAAATATATAGAGAGCCAGCCGGCACACAGCAAGGCAAAATATGAGCCAATGAGGGGAGAAGCAAAAACCGACCCAATAAGGGAAGCTATGGGGCTAGGCAGAGGCTTATAAGAGAAAAGAAAGGATAAGTAAATGGCTAAAAACATAGATTTAGTAACACAATTTAAGCCCTATGTAGACGAGATTTTTACAAAGGAAAGTAAAAAGTCATTATTGACAAACAACGATTTCGACTGGACAGGGGCGCACACTATAAAGGCTTACAAGGTAGGCACGGCAGAAATGAACGACTATGACAGAGAGGGAAAGAACGCAAACAAGGCGGGTTATTCGTCACGTTTTGGTGTTATTGGCGATTTAGAAGCCATAACCGAAGAAATGACATTAACAAAAGACCGTTCTTTTACCTTTGTTGTTGATAAGCTGGATAGGGACGAAACAGGGCAGGTATTAAACGGTGCTAGTGCGTTAGCCCGACAGCTTAGACAGGTAACAGTGCCTGAAATTGATAACTACACATATGGCGTTATGACGGAAAAGGCAGGACATAAGCCAGTAGCGGTAGTATTGGACGAAACAAACATATATGACGAAATTGTAAAAGGTAACGCCGTTCTTGATAATGACGAAGTACCTGAAACAGACAGACGTCTTGTTGTTACGCCTGACGTTTACCGCATTATGAAGAAAAACAAAGAAATCATATTAAATACTGACATTGGGGCAGATATGAGAATAAAAGGCGTTGTTGCAAACCTTGACGGCTTAACAGTAATCAAGGTACCGGCTAATAGATTGCCTAAAGGGTTCGGCTTTATGATTGCACACCCAGTGGCAACAGTAGCACCAACAAAGTTAGAAGACTACAGGGTACATCAGGACCCGCCCGGAATAAGCGGGGAACTTGTAGAAGGTCGTGTTTGTTATGATGCCTTTGTATTAGATAACAAGGCGTGTGCTATTTATTATCAGGCTGTAAATGTTAATACTGTTGATACTGTTGACGAAACAGCAGGCAAGAAATAACAAAAGTTGCCATCAGGCAGAAAAAAGAATGGTTTTTCATTTTCTTTTTTGTACTCCTTTAAATATATGTATTGGAAAGCCCTCGGGAGCAATCTCGGGGGTGTTTCTGTAGAAAGAGGTGTTTTATATGGATAAGTTGAAAAGATACAGGGGGCTTTGTCATTTCATAGAGGGCGAATATAAGTTTATTGAACAGCTTAAAGAAATGGAAGTGTTCGCCGACACAACAGAGTACCAGCAACAGAGTTATAAGCGCATTGAAGAATGGGAGCAGGAACGCCAGCAGATAGCGGACTACATCAAGAGCATATCTAACGAACGTTACAGGGTTATGTATTACCTTTTTTATATTAAGAGAATGACTAAAAGAGCCATAGCTGAGCAGTTGGGGATTGATGAACGTTATTTACATAGATTATGGAGAAAATCAGAAAAGGAGTTGACGCCCTATGAGTAATGAGCAACTAGCCGTATATCTGAAAGAACACCCGGAGGACACCGCAAGGCTTGAACTGTTATATATGAAGAATAGAGGATTTTTATATAAATATATAAAACGTTTCTTTCCGTGTGAGGAAATAGAGGACTTAATGCAGGAAAGTTATTTCGCAATGCTTAAGGCTATTAAAAGCTATGACGAAAACAAAGGGAAGTTTTTAACCTGGTTTGGTTGGTATCTGCATGAACACCTAAAAAGGTATGTGTATTCTTATAGTGGTGTCGGTATTAATACCAATGATTTAATCAATAAATACAATAGAACCATAACAGAACTTGAAGAACTGGGCGAAATTCCGACAGATACACGCATAGCCCATAAAATGGGCGTTAGTGTTGAAAAGGTTCAGGAATTGGCAAAACTACAGAAAAGCAGGGTAAACATAAGCACCGACAAGGAAATCCAAGAGGGCATAGCATTGTTAGACACGCAGGCGGACAAAAGCCAAAACGTGGAAAGTACTGTTTTAGACGCAATGGAAAAAGAAGAACTAAAAAGAGATATATGGGAGTGCGTGGAACGTTTGCCAGAGAAACACGCCGAGGTAATTATAAGGCACTACAAGAACCAAGAACAGTACAAGGACATTGCGGAAGAATTAAAAGTAAGCTACCAGCAAGTAACACAGCGAAAAATAGAAGCGTTTAGAAAAATGAGAGAGGACGCCCGAACAGTCAGACAGTTACGCCCATATATTGACAACATCAGGGGCGAAGCCTTAAAGGGTAACGGTGTGGGAAGATTCAAGGTAACGTGGACAAGTTCAACGGAAAGGGTAGCACTTCAAAGGCTGGAACGCAAAAAACTGTTGCAGGAAATAGCGAACTTTTAGGCGTACCACTTCCGTACCAACATATGAAACAGACACGAAAAACAAAGGTAAAAATGTGTTTTTGTAGAATTTAAAACCCTTTAAAATAAGGGATTGCGATAAATAAAGGCATAATATAAAATAATAATCATTATCGAATAATTAACGTTATCAATGAATAGAGCGCAAGCTCACTATAAATAAAGAAAACCACGGTCGTGTTTACACGAAACCGTGGTTTTCCTTTGTTTATAGGGCTCGCAGGCATTCTATGAATGACGCGAGCTTATTGATTACGGAGTAATCAATAAGATATGCTTGTGCAAAAATATAGGCATTCCCGAAATTTTCGGGGATGCCTTTTTTCGTTCTTACAAGATGAATTTCAGAAAAGTGTCGTCATAAGTTTCGTCAAAATTCATCTAAAAGTAAGAAAGGGGACTTATATAAGGCTCTATGTCAAGAATGGGATGACGCAAGTTTATAAATTGAGATAGACAAATGTTGACAATGGTAACATTCACTTATATATTTATGAATGTCAGAAATATGTTACTGAAGAATTTACCTTATATTTAAAGTCAAAAGAAGCTGAGAAAAAGAGGAATGCATTGGAGAATATTAGGACACTTTCATACGCTTATATTAATTTTTATATTGAACATCCAACATATTATAGTTTTATGTATCGCAATACATATATAAAAATAGAATTTACAATGGAAAAAAAGGAGGAAAATTATCCTCCATATGATGTTTTTCGTGAGCAGTATGGGCGATTGGCAGAAGAAATTGGAATATCGTTTGAGGAGTCACTTACTAGGTTAACAAGATTATGGGCTTTATTGCATGGACTGACAGCTTTTCTTATTTCTGATAACGTACAATGGAACAATGAGTGGCAATTATGCCTGGAAAAAGAATTTAATTAAATGTAATGCAGAAAGAATTAGAAATAATAAGAGAGCGTCGTAAAATGTGGGAACAACGTCTTCCAGATGTTTATGACATATTGTATCAAGGAAGTATGAAAGCTAAAACAGTAGCAGCAAATACACTTGAAGAAGTAAAACATTCTATGAAAATTGATTATTTCGAAAATAAAAATCTTCTAAGTAAAGAAAATGAAAGATAATACATTTTTCTTAGGAAAAAGTGGATTGTTACAGAAATTCCTTTACAAAAAGGCTTACAGTAGTAATAATAATTCAAATAATAGCATTTAAAGCGTATAAATGGTATAATTTGAGAATGTGTGTTAGAAAACATAATGATTTTTTTTATTATGGATTGCAAGATTCAAGTAGATGAATTGCAAAATAACATTATAAAAAGTATTAAAAGGGAGTTTATAATGAAAAAATTAACAAAGGAAGAGAAGCATGAGCAATGTCTTAAAGAGATTAAAGCTACAATGTTAGTTGTGGTCGTATGCTTTTTGTGGCACGTGCTTACAGCATTTTTACTGAATTCTAAAGGAGGCACTTTATTCCATATGCCTTTATGGTTCGTGGTTTCTGTGTTTGGCACAATAATTTTGGCAATTATTGGGGTGTTCTGGTTGTTAAAATTTGTGTTTGTAGATTTCTCTTATGATGAGGAGGAATGCGAAGATGAACAGTAATCAGATTATAATTTTATCAGTTTTTCTGGGCTACTTATTATTTAATGTTATAGTAAGTTTTGTTTATAGCAGAAAGGCAGAAAAGAGTTTGAATACTTCTGAGGAGAAGAAGTATTTTATTGGTGGAAGAAATATGAATGGTATAGTTCTTGCCATGACTATTATGGCAACTTATACTTCAGCAAGTTCTTTTATTTCAGGACCGGGCGCAGCAGGACTTACATATGGCTATGCTCAGGCTTGGATTGCTGCAATTCAGGTGCCGGTTACTTTTTTAGTGCTTGGAGTGCTAGGAAACAAGTTGGCGCTGGTTTCAAGAAGAACAGGAGCAGTAACTGTAGTTGGATATTTTAAGGCAAGATACAAAAGTTCAGCTCTTGTAATTATTACAAGTGTTGGTCTTATTGCTTTCTTTATTGCGCAGATGATAAGCCAGTTTACAGGTGGAGCCACACTTATTGCTTCAATAACAGGATTGGACCACGTAACTTCGCTTTTGATTTTTGGAACCGTTGTTGTATTGTACACAGCTGTTGGCGGATTTAGTGCTGTAGTAATTACAGATACAATTCAGGGAATTGTAATGTGTGTGGGAACATTTTTATTTATATTTTTTGTCCTTAAAGCAGGTGGAGGCTTGGCATCAATTGATGCAGGACTTGCCAATAATTTGCCTAATGTTTATAATGATATTTTTTCAAAATACACACCGGGAGGATTGCTTAGTTTCTGGATTTTGGTAGGTTTTGGAACATTGGGACTTCCACAGACTGCAGTTCGTGCCATGGGATTTAAGAATACGAAGAGTATGCATCAGGCAATGTGGATTGGTGTATTAACATGTAGTTTTGTAATTGTTGGCATGCATCTTGCAGGAACTTGGGCAGGAGCATTTGTTGATGTGAATAACCTTCCAACATCAGATTATTTTATCCCATATATTGTTCAAAAAATTATGCCAACAGGAGTTGCGGCAATTTTCCTTGCAGCTCCAATGGCTGCAGTAATGTCTACGGCTGATTCGCTTTTGATTCTTGCCACAGCCGCAATTGTAAAGGATTTATGGAAGAATTATGTTGTAAAAGATGATCCTGAAAAAAATAAGTCATACGAGAAAAATGTTAAGTCGATAAGTACAGTTATTACAATTATATTAGGTATAGTAGTTATGGTTCTTACAATTAATCCACCTGATATTATTTTCGTACTTAATATGTTTGCATTTGGTGGTTTGGAATGTACTTTCTTCTGGCCACTTGTTGGCGGTTTGTTCTGGAAAAAAGGAACAAAGCAGGCGGCAGTTTGTAGCAGCGTAGGCGCAATTGCAACTTATATTTTTGCAACATATTTTATTAATATTGCAGGACTTAACGCAGTTGTTTGGGGACTTCTTGTAGGTGGAATTTTGTATTTTGGAATTGGAATGGTAACAGGAAGAAAAGGTTTGGATCCGGATATTTTGGACAAATGTTTTTAATAAAGCCATAGGAGTTTTGACACTCTAATTAAATAAGAAAAAGCAGGTACAAAAGATGAATAAAGTAGTGAAGAGAATTTTAAAGATAGTTGGCATTGCCATAGCAGTAATTGTGGTTGTATTAATTGGATATATTATTTACTTATATGCAAGTTATCATCGCATTGAAGACAATAAGAAATTAAAGGTTGAAAGCCGTATTGAGCAGTCTAGAGCTAGCGAAAAACTTTCTACAGGAAAGGAATATTCAGCACTTACTTATAATATTGGTTTTGGTGCGTACACACCGGATTTCAGTTTCTTTATGGATGGCGGTAAGTCATCATGGGCAAAGAGCAAGAAAAGTGTTATCTCAACTGTTAACGGTGCAGGTGAGCTGGTTAAGTCATATGATCCTGATTTTGCCTTAATCGAGGAAGTGGATTTAAACTCTACCAGAAGTTATCATGTAAATGAGTATTCATTATTAAAAAATGTTATGAAAGATTATGATTGTGTGTTTGCACAAAATTATGATTCAGCATTTTTGTTTTATCCGTTTACCCAGCCTCACGGAAGCAGTAAGTCAGGACTTGCGTTGTTTTCAAAATATAGCATTACGGATTCTTTAAGAAGAAGTTTTCCGGTTTCAACATCTTTTAGCAAGTTTTTTGATTTGGACAGATGCTATAGTATTTCAAGGGTTCCTGTAGACAATGGAAAGGAATTAGTTATTTTTGAACTTCATATGTCTGCTTACGGAAACAGTGATGAAATACGTGAGGGACAGATTAATATGTTGGTTTCTGATTTGGAAAAAGAGTACAAGGCAGGCAATTATGTTTTGTGTGGCGGGGATTTTAACCACGATTTGAAAGCCTCTGAAGATGATTCAGAAAACAGGGAATCATGGGCTTATCCTTTTCCAAGAAAGAAACTTCCAAATGAGTTTTCTTTTTGCATAGATCAGTTATCTGATGAGGAAAAAGACAATCTTTGGAATAGTGCAAGAAATTCAGATATGGAGTATAAGCCGGGAGTAACTTATACAGTTACGCTGGATGGTTTTATTATTTCAGATAATATAGAATGTGTAAAATATGATAATATTAACACAGGCTATACTTATTCAGACCATGATCCGGTTTATGTAAAGTTTAAATTGAAATAAAAAATAGAAGTTAATAGAAACCTAATTTAAAATAATATCAAAATGATTGGTAAATTTTTAGCGAGATTTTTAAATTAAATAATCTTGACATAGTTAGTGAAAGTTGTATTATATTAACTAGTTTCATATGCCTAACTTGGTTAGAATATATATAAAAACTAAGTTAATTAGGTTCGGCATAGCAGTTTACTTATTATTATTTGAATATTTGATTATGGAAGGGAGATTAATAATGTCAGAAATTAACAGTATTGATGTGGAAGAAGATCAGTTTGCATATCGTTACGATACACAGCTTCTTATAGATAGAAGAGATGAAGATTTGGATGAAGATGAAATATCAGATTACATTACAGAGCATTTTGAAGGAAACTGTTTAATAGCAGTTGGTGATGAAGATTTGATTAAAATACATTTTCATACAAATGAACCTTGGAAGGTTTTGGAATATTGCAACAGCATAGGCGAGATTTACGATATTGTTGTTGAAGATATGATAAGACAGTCTAATGGATTGCAGGGTTAAAATTACAAGAATAATAAATATACAGAAATTGGAGATGCGTTTGCGTTTCCGATTTCTTTTTTTACGGATTCACATTTTTTCTTTTGAACCATATAAGTTTTTTAACGTATATATATAGTAGAAGATTAAATCGGAGATTAGTTTTATGTGTAAAAATACAAAAATATGGATGAAAGCGGCAATAATGCGAGCAATCAGAACCATAGCCCAGACCTTTGTTGCAACAGTGGGAACAGCAGCAGTTATGTCAGAAGTAAACTGGAAAGTTGTAATTTCAGCTACAGTTTTGGCAGGATTTTTGAGCATAGCTACAAGCTTAACAGGATTGCCTGAATGCGAAGAAAAAGAAAAATCTTAAAATGATTTATATTTGTAAATGAATATTTAGAAAAAAAGTGGTAAAATAAGAAAAGGTGTTATTAAAAAACGAAAGAGGAAAGGATTTAGAATATGAGAAACAAAATCAAACAGATTTTAACTGTGTGTTTTGTTATTGCCGCAATGGCAGTTGTATGGAATGCACCTGTTTGGGCAGGCACAGCAACACAGGCGGAATTAACCGGCACACAGGAAGACATTGAACTTAACAAATAAGTTACAATTAATTGGGAAAAGAATGGTAGTACAGTTGACTATTACTTTACACCAACAGAAAACAAGAGATATTTATTTGTTTTAACAGATAATGATGACAGATTTCCAGGTTTATATCAGGGAGATGACAAGTTAAGTTGGTTTAGTTATTATTCAACAGTAGATGGAAAGATGTATCTTCAGACACCTGTGTTAGAAGCAGGAACAAAATATGATATTTATTTTACATCACGTGAAGGTGAAACAGAAATTCAGTTTGGATTCTACGATGATATCTGGCATGGAGCAGAAGAAATTGACAATGCTGCAACAGGCATAATGAAAAAAGGATATATTGAAGATGGAAAAAATTATTCACGCGCTAAAATTTATAAAATAACAGTTCCGGAAGATGGAGCATACGAATACAGAGTATCAGGATTAAACCCTACAGGTATTGCAGATGACGACTATGATTTTGATGTGGATATTTATGATGAAGATGGAAATTGGAATAGTAATCAGGACAGTGTACCTAACTGGGGTGGCAGTAGTGATGCATGTGCATTTGCCAACTTAGAAGCAGGAAAAACTTATTATCTTGTTTTGGCAAACTATTCAGTTGACAATGCATATGAGTATACATTATCGAGAACAAATTTAGGCATAGAATTAAATAGTGAAAAAACGTTAAATTGGAATGAAATAGGAGATTATTTCTATTATCATTTTATACCTGAAAAAACACAGTCATATCTTTTTACAGTTTCAGACAATGGTGATAGAGTTCCACAAATTGGAAGAACTGATGAAACATGGAAAAATATGATGTATGATGTAGATGGCAAAATTAGATTGGTAACACCAGTATTAGAAGCAGGAAAGGAATATACACTTTATGTGCCTATTGCAGCAGGTGAAAATAGCGTACGGGTTGGTTTCTATGATAATTTATGGACTGGTGTAAATACTCTTGAAACACCTTGTTCAGGTACAATAGGAAAAGGAACGAAAAGATTTGATGGAAAAGCTTGGTATCCAAGTAACAGACTTTACAAAGTAACAGTTCCAACAACTACAAATTATGTATATAAGGTAACTGGTTTCAATAAAGAAAAAGAATATAGTGCTTTACTAAGATTTTTAAATGAAGACCTTTCAGAAGTTGAAGGACAAAGAGAAATAAATGACATTAAGCTTACCGGTTCAATTTATACAACAGTAAAATTAGAAGCAGGAAAGACATACTATTTGCGATTTTCAAATTACACGCTAGATAGTGGAGTTGATTACAAAATAGTTATTAATAATCTTAATATTGAGAACGCAAAAAATTTAGGTGAAAGCGCAGAAGGAAAGTTAAGTGCTTCAAGTGATACAACATACAAATTTGTTGCCACAGAAGATAAGGTATATAACTTCACAGATACAAAAGTATCAGAAGATGTAAAAGAATTTTCAATATATGATAATGATTTAAATAATATATCTACTAATAGTATTAAAAAATCAAAAGTAACATACAATGAAAATAATGAACCTAAAGTAGATTATGTTACTTACAAGATTTATCTTAAAAAAGGAACATATTACATTAATCTTAATAACACTTCTGATAAAGAAACAGAATATAATATTAAAGTAGAAAATGAGGAACTCGTTGATATAGACAGCATTAATTTAGATTCTAATTACATTGAAATTGAAGAAGGCGTAAAGAAAGCTGTTAAGTACACTATAAATCCTGATAATGCTACATTTACAAGTGTTGATTGGAAAGTTTCAGACACTAGCATTGTATCACTTGGATATGTAGGTAATGTTATGAATATTGAAGCTTTAAAAGAAGGCGAATGTGATATTACAGTAACAGCTAAAAATGGCAAAAAAGCAGTTTGTCATATTGTTGTAAAAAAAGCCGGGGACCATAAGTATGACAGCACAATTGAAAAAGCTAGCACATCTAAGGATGGAAAGATAATTGATAAATGTAGCCGTTGTGGAGATGTAAAAGTTTCACAGATTATTTCACACCCAACAAAGGTAGTTTTAAATAATAGCAATTTTGTTTATGATGGCAAGGTTAAGACACCAACAGTTACTGTTACAAGTGCAGATGGCAAAACAGTTGATTCTGCTAATTATGATATTTCATATGCTAATGGCAGAAAAGATGCAGGAACATATGATGTGAAAGTTACTTTTAAGGGCAACTACACAGGAAGCTTAACAACTAAGTTTACAATAGCAAAGGCTAACCAGAGTTTAAAAATTAAATCACCTAAGAAGAAAATGAAGGTTGGTGCAAAGGCTAAAATTAAAATAAAAGCTAACAAAGGTCATGGAAAAGTTACATACAAAGTATCTAACAAGAAGATTGCAAAAATCAAGAAAGGTAAGTTAGTAGCCCTTAAAAAGGGAAAAGTTAAATTAACAGTAACTTTAAAGGCAACTAAGAACTACAAGCAGAAGAAAGTTACAATAACAATAAAAGTTAAATAATAATTTAAAGGGTGCCACCTTTCAACACAATTAGTTGATAGGTGGTATTTTTATACCCCCAAAAGCCAAATGTTGTGGCATTTCACGTCACATAACAATAAGCATAACGTTACAATCAATATCCAACCACAACTTTTGAACTGTTTTTACTTACAAAATAGAGAAAATGCGAGAGAAGGGAAGGAAAGTGAATTGAAAAAATCGCGTTTTAATGAGAATAAAGCTTGGAATCTACCCCCATAGTATGCATAAACTTGCTTCTATGGGGGAATTACTTATTTGTTACTTGAATTCAACTTGTATATTTACACAGCCTTAAATCCACATTCAAATTTTGTTTTTGCCTCCTGCACTTTTTTTGCTTCAGCGGCAGGAGTAGGATAGTAGCCCATTGTATGCATCTGATTAAAAACATCAACCTGGATATCATGTTCCTTGGCAAGTAAGTCTAACATTGTTTCGCGAAGATTATCGTGAACACATTCGTTAGCTCCAAGGTTATAAAGTGTAGTCGCGTTCTTTTCTGAATTAAGAGCGTCGCCTAAAATTTCTTTTTCTGTATATACTTCATTCATAGTTAAACCTCCTGATTTTCAAAAATCAAATTATTTTACATAAGAATAAATTGAGTTAAAGTGTCCCTGATGTTTCTGTGAAATATCAAGCATTTGCTGTTTTATTGTTTCGTCCTGACTATGCTCAGCAAGCATCTGAAACTTTTTGACCAACAACTCCTCTTCATTTAATAAATCCTGAATAACTGAAAGTTCTTTTTCTGATAAATCCATTATAAAAATCCTCCTAAATTATTTTTCCTAATTAGTATTAATATAAAGCATGAAAATAATGCTTTGAAAAATATGGAAAAGGGTAGAATATGATTTTTAAAAATAAATAAAAATGTGATATATTTGCTTTTTGAATTGTTTTATAGATAGAAAGATCTTTCAGAGTAACACGGGAGGAAAACAATGGATACAAACAGGTACGCTGATTTAGTAAATATGTATGCAAACAATGTGTACAAAATTGCAGTTTCCTATTGTAATAACAGGTCGGATGCAGAAGACATTGTGCAGAATGTATTTATTAAATTGCTTAAATCAAAAGAAAAATTTAAGGATGATGAGCATGTTAAAAGATGGCTTATAAGGGTGGCAATTAACGAATCGAAAAATATGAATACATCATTTTGGCGAAAACGAATTGTTCCATTGGAGGACTCCGAACCAATTATTAATACAAGGGACAAATCTGATGAGAAAGCTGTTTTGCTGGGAGCTGTCATGAAACTAAAAGAGAAAAACAGAATAGTGGTGCAGCTTTATTATTATGAAGGGTATTCGGTTAAAGAAATTGCCGAAATACTTAGAATAAAAGAAACAACAGTTCAAACCAGATTAATGAGAGCAAGAAATGCTTTAAGGGAAATTGTAAAGGAGGATTGGTTAAATGAATAATTTATATAAGGAAGCAATGGATGAAATAAATATTTCAGACCAGTGCTTAAGAAAGGTGAAAAGTATGAATAATAATAACAAAAAAATAAAAAAATTCAGATTAAAATACGCAGTTGTTTTTGCAACATTGGTGCTTTCATTTTTTGCATTCAACATTGTGTCATATGCGGCAACGGGGAAAGACTTAACAAGCCATATTTCAAATGTTATAGAAAAGAGTCAGGATAATGATTTTGTTAAGACTAAGAAATATAAAGTTAACGATGATACAGAGGTTGAGGTTGAAGAACATGAGGAAAATCTGGACAAAAACAATCTTAAAGTTAATACCGATACAAGCAAAGATGGTGATGTTGAAGTAGAAATCAGAGAGAAAGATAGTAATAAATAATAACATTATCTAAATGGGCTGTCGCATTAGCGGCAGCCCATTGCTGTTTCGGAAGGAATTACGTGTCATATGAAAGAAACGCTGTGTGGCAAGTAAATTATTGAAGAATTCATGCTGTTTCGGAAGGAATTACGTGTCATATGAAAGAAATGTTGTGTGACAAGTAAATTATTGAAGAATTCATGTTGTTTCGGAAGGAATTACGTGTCATATGAAAGAAACGCTGTGTGACAAGTAAATTATTGAAGAATTCATGCTGTTTCGGAAGGAATTACGTGTCGTATGGAAGAAATGTTGTGTGACACGTAAATTGTTGAAAAAACATTGATGTTCGAATGAAAATTACGTGTCATTGGGCAGAAATACTATATACACACGTAATTCATGGCTATTACGGAATTAGCGAACCGAAACTCTGTAAAATCCGTAAATGTAGGAGTAAAGCTTGTCCATTCGACTAGTTTTACGGATTCTCACAACAAAAATTCCTCAGAATCCATAATTGCTAAAATCATCCTAATTATACTAGAGAACAGGTAAGTTCAGATTGAAATCCAGCAAGTTTAAATTGAGTTCAGGGAAGACCCAGGGCAAGTTTAGGTTGAGTTCAGCTGGAGAAAGTTTATGTCAAGTTCAAGCTAAATTTAAATGACCAAATTGCAGGCCTAGAAAATAGAGTAAAGTTTTTGTTAGTTTAAAGAAAAATAAAAATGAGAAAGGTACTCCTAGAAAAAAATTTTGAAATCTTTCCCCTAAGTATGTTAGAATAATAAAAAGATTTGAAGGTGTAATATGAAAAATTTAAAAAGCAGATTGATTATGTTTGTCCTGCTTGTGGGACTTGTTTTTTCCGGATATAAAATTGTAGATTATTTTTATACTTCATATGATGAGAAGCAGAATTTCAATAATGTGGAGAAGCTTGTTGAAAGTGAGTATGAAGATGAGAAGATTAAATATAATGATTTTGAAATATTAAAGAAGTATAAGAAAGTATACGAGAAGAATAATGACTTAGTGGGCTGGATTAAGATTAAGAATACGAATATTGATTATCCGGTTATGCAGACTAAGGATGATTATTCATATTATTTAAAGAGAAATTTCAATAAGAAGTCTTCCATCTATGGGACGCCTTTTGTAGGAGAGGGGTGTGGCATTAATCCCAATTCTGATAATGTGATTATTTATGGTCATAACATGAAGAATGGAACTATGTTTGCAGATTTGAATAAGTATAAAGACAAGGAGTTTTATGAAAGTCATAAAGAAGTGCAGTTTGATACGTTGACGGAAGAGGGGACATACAAGGTTGTGTATGCTTTTGTTACGGAAGTGAATAAGAAGGATTCTTTTAAATATTATGAAAAAATAAATTGGAACAGTAAGGATGAATTTAATGAATATGTGTCAAATTTAGAACAGAGAAAGTTGTATGACACAGGTGAGAAGATTAAAAAGAAAGATAAATTATTAACACTTTCAACTTGCGAGAAGGCCAGCGATAATAGTCGAATGGTAGTAGTGTGTAAAAAAAAGCAAAATCAATGACAGATAACGGACAGGAGGATTTATGAAACAGAAAACAGTTGTAATAACAGGTGCAAGTTCAGGTATAGGAATGGAGTTTGCAAGAGCTTTTTCTAAAATGGGGTGTAGGCTTATTTTGACAGCAAGAAGAAAGGAACGCCTTGAAAAATTAAGAGAAGAGCTTGGAACTCCGTGCAAGATTATTGTTGCGGATTTATCAAGAGAGGGCGAATGCTATCAGTTTTTTGAAAATATAGCAGATGAGCCGGTTGATGTTTTTATTAACAATGCAGGTTTTGGAACTTGCGGAAAGTTTGATGAAACTGATTTAGGAAAAGAAGTCTCTATGATAAATGTTAACATTAAGGCTATGCATATTTTGTTTAAGAAGATGGTTATAAAGATGAAGAAGCAGGGCTATGGAATAATTTTAAATGTGGCTTCATCAGCAGGGCTTCTTCCGGCAGGACCTTATATGGCAACATATTATGCTACAAAATCTTATGTAGTAAGCATTACAAAGGCTGTTGCCGAAGAATTAAAAGAGCAGGGAAGCAATATTTATGTAGGGGCACTTTGTCCGGGACCGGTTGATACGGAATTTAATGAAAATGCAGATGTAATTTTTGCTTTAAGAGGAATTACACCAAGATTTTGTGTAAAAGAAGCAATTCACGGAATGAAAAAGAAGCGGGTAATTATAGTGCCATCACTTAAAATGAAGCTTGCAGTTATGGGACAAAAATTATTGCCTTCAAATATTTTAATGAAAATAGTTGCAAAACAGCAAAAGAAGAAGACTGAAAATTCATAAAATCAGAGTATAAATTTGTAATTTGAAGAAGTATAAATTAAAAATAATGGTGAATATCAACAGGAATAATAAAATAAAGTATGTTTATAATAAAAGCGGGAGTTGCAATTTATGCGACTCCTAATTTTGTATTATAAAATAAGCGAAAATTAGAAAATTGCACTAACTAAGTGAAAATCCGTCATAAATTTCTTGAATGAAATGAATGATAATGATTGACTTTGAATGAGCTTGAAGATAAAATTATATCAACAACAGAAAGAACTATTACAGAAAATAACATACAAAATATCATACAAAATATCATACAAGGAGGAACATTAAATGATTTATACAGTAACATTTAATCCATCACTTGATTACATTGTGTCGGTAGATGATTTTAAATTAGGACTTACCAATCGTACAAGTTCTGAATTAATTTTACCGGGAGGTAAAGGAACTAACGTATCAACAGTTTTAAAGAACTTAGGACTTGAAAGTACAGCCCTTGGTTTTGTGGCAGGTTTTACGGGAAATGAAATCGTTAAGAGATTAAATGACATGGGAATTAAATCTGATTTTATTTATATTGAAAATGGAATCTCAAGAATTAATCTTAAACTTAAATCTATTGACGGAACAGAGATTAACGGAGCAGGACCTGACATTAGTGAAGAAAAGGTTAACGAGTTAATGGACAAGCTTAATCAGCTTAAAGAAGGAGATGTACTTGTTCTTGCAGGAAGTATTCCTTCATCTATGAGCGACAATATTTATAGAGACATAATGGCAGATTTAAAAGACAGAGGAGTGATGATTGTTGTTGATGCAACAAAGGATTTACTTTTAAATGTTTTAGAGTACCATCCATTTCTCATTAAACCTAACAATCACGAATTAGGCGAAATATTTGATGTTAAGCTTACAACAAGAGAAGAAGTTATTCCTTATGGAAGAAAGCTTCAGGAAAAAGGAGCCAGAAACGTTCTTGTTTCTATGGCAGGAGAAGGGGCAGTTCTTATTGCAGAAGATGGCCAGGTATTTGATGCACCTGCACCAAAAGGAAAACTTATTAATGGCGTAGGAGCAGGAGATTCAATGGTTGCAGGTTTTGTGGCAGGTTGGATCGAAAAACAGGATTACGAATATGCTTTCCATATGGGTGTTGCATCAGGAAGTGCAAGCGCTTTTTCAGAAAATCTTGCAACAAAAGAAGAAATTATAAATGTTTACAATCAGGTTATGGGAAAATAATAAAAGAAAAATAATTATTATAAAATAATGGACAAAAAATAATAACTAACAGAATTTAATTAAAATTAAAATAAAAAATATGTAATTAATGAAGAAAGATTAATTACGGAAATGGAGGCTATTATGAGAATTACAGATCTACTTGATCCAAGAAGTATTTCCCTTACAGCTACACCTAAGACAAAAAGTGAAGCATTAGATCAGTTAGTTGATTTAATGTGTGCTAGTGGGAAAATTAATGACAAGGAAGCTTATCGTAAGCAGGTTTATGCAAGAGAGGAAGAAAGTACAACAGGTATAGGACTTGGAATTGGTATTCCTCACGGAAAATGTGATGCAGTTGACAAGCCGGGACTTGCAGCAATGGTAGTTAAGAATGGAGTTGACTTTGAGGCATTAGATGATGCACCGGTAACATTACTTTTCTTAATTGCAGCACCTAACACAGAAGATAATGTACATTTAAGTGTTTTAAGTAAGTTATCGGTTATGATGATGGATCAGAATTTCTCAGACTCATTAAGAAATGCAGGAAGCGTTGAAGAATTTCTGAAAATTATTGATCAGGCCGATGATGAAAAGAAGAGTATTGATGAAAGATTGGCAGACACAGGTGAAGCAAAAGAAAATTCAACAAAAATTTTGGCAGTTACATCATGTCCTACAGGAATTGCCCACACATACATGGCAGCAGAAGGTCTTGAAACAGCAGCTAAGGCTAAGGGATGTTTTATAAAAGTTGAAACAAGAGGTTCAGGTGGAGCTAAGAATGTTCTTACAGCTAAAGAAATTGAAGAGGCAGATTGTATTATAGTTGCAGCAGATGCTAAGGTTCCAATGGACAGATTTGCCGGAAAGAAAGTTATTGAATGTCAGGTTTCAGATGGAATCAGTAAGGCAGACCAGCTTATAGACAGAGCAATTGCAGGCGATGCACCTATTTACAAATCAGGCTCTGAAAGTAGCAGTAATACAGAAGTTAGTAAATCCGGCAAAGGTATCGGACATCAGATTTATACACAGCTTATGAATGGTGTATCACACATGCTTCCATTCGTAGTTGGCGGTGGTATACTTATTGCAATAGCATTTCTTATTGATGGTTTAAATGTTGATATTAATTCACTTCCTGCTGATCAGAGAATTAATTTTGGTACAATTACACCTATGGCAGTAATGTTTAAGAGCATTGGTGGTACAGCATTTGGCTTTATGCTTCCTGTTCTTGCTGGTTATATAGCAATGGCAATAGCAGACAGACCGGCACTTGCAGTTGGTTTTGTAGGTGGTATGATTGCAGCAAACGGTAAGTCAGGTTTCCTTGGAGCATTAGTTGCAGGTTTCGTTGCAGGTTATTTAATAATCGGTTTAAGAAAATTATGCGACAAGCTTCCTGACGCACTTGAAAAAATCGCACCGGTACTTATTTATCCTGTACTTGGAATTTTGATTATCGGAATATTTATGACTTATGTAGTTGAACCTATTATGGGTGGAATTAATACAGGAGTTAACAGTGGACTTGAAGGAATGGCAGGTTCAAGTAAGATATTACTTGGTTTGATTTTAGGTGGAATGATGTCAATCGACATGGGTGGCCCATTCAACAAGGCAGCATACGTTTTCGGTGTTGCACAGATTGCAGCAGGCAACTACGACATTATGGCAACAGTTATGATTGGTGGTATGGTTCCACCTTGCGCAATCGCACTTGCAACATTATTATTTAAAGATAAATTTACAAAAGAAGAAAGAGAAGCAGGACCAACAAACTTTATTATGGGACTTGCATTCATTACAGAAGGTGCAATTCCTTTTGCAGCATCAGATCCATTACATGTATTACCTGCATGTATTATCGGTTCAGGCTTAGCAGGAGCATTATCAATGGTATTTAATTGTACATTGATGGCACCTCACGGTGGAATCTTCGTGTTCCCTGTAGTTGGAAACGGATTAATGTACTTTGTAGCATTAGTTGTAGGCACAATCGTTTCAGCAGTATTACTTGGAGCATTAAAGAAAAAAGTAGCTTAAATTAAAAATATTTGCAGTGCTCAAAATTAACCTTGGGCACTGCTTTTGTGGATTATTTATCCATCACGGAGGAAAAATGTTAACAGAACAAAGGCATAAATTATTATTAGAGTTGGTAAATAAGAAGAAAAGCATTACAGTAACTGAAGCAAAAGAAGTTCTTAATGCATCAGAATCAACTATCAGACGTGATATTATTGCATTGCATAATGCAGGAAAGTTGACAAAAGTTTTCGGTGGTGCAATCGCTCTTGAAGAAACAGTAATCACTGAAGAACCATCGGTTGATCAGAGAGTTGAAAAGAATAAAGATGAAAAAAGTATTATAGCAGAATATGCTGCAAGTCTGGTTGAACAGGGAGACTTTGTATATATAGACGCAGGAACAACAACAGGCTATATGTTAGGTTACTTAAATAACAGCAAATCTGTTTTTGTAACTAATGCAGTAACTCACGCAAAAAAACTTGCGTTGCAGGGAAACAAAGTTATTCTTATTGAGGGAGAATTAAAAGGTTCAACAGAAGCTCTTGTTGGAGGATATGCAGCAGCATCTCTTAAAAAATTTCACTTTTCGAAAGGTTTTTTTGGAACAAATGGTTTATCGAAAAAAGCAGGTTTTACAACTCCTGATACAAGTGAAGCACTTGTAAAAAATAAGGCAATGGAGCAGTGTAAAGAATGCTATGTTTTGGCTGATCAGTCAAAATTTGACAAAATAAGCCCGGTAACATTCCAGCAGTTTGGCAGAGCAACAATAATAACAAAAAGCAAACCTGAAGGCTATATGGAATGTGAAAATATAATAGCTGTTCGGGAAAATTAAAATTTATAGAATGGTTATAAAATAATTAACAGAAATTAAAAAAATTGAAAAGGTAAAGATTATTAAAAATAATGAAAGGCAGTTTGTAGCTTGATATGCTATGGCTGTCTTTTTTTTGGGACTTAATAAGAAAATTCTTTAAAAATTCCATTAATTAAAATCCAGTTAAGAATTGCAAGCCAAGTTTTGATAAAAAAGTCGAAAAAAGCATGTGACATTTTGCAACTTTTTTGGGAAAGTTTTTCTTTGATTTACTGCATAAAAACTGAATTTTTACAAAAACATCACATAAACAGCTAACAACAAAATGTAATAAAGCATAAATAAAGTGTTGACAATGAAAAAATGAGGTGCTAATATCGATTTACCAAAAGAACACAACGTAATATATGAATAAATGAAGCCAGTATAAGTGACATTTTCGTAAGAGTCGTATTATCTTAGACAGTCATAAATGCATTTGTTTATTTTATGTTTGTTCTTAGGAATAAGTTAAGAAAGGAGAAATACAATGGACGTTTTTTTGCAGGAACATGGTAAGACTGTTTTTATAGCAGTTTGTATCTTACTTTTAGTAGGCGTTGCATATGCAATTGGCCCGGTTATTAGCAAGGCAGTACAGGATGTAGTTGGAAGCTACACAACTTCTGTTACATTTGACAGCATTGCAGGAAAGATTCCTACCGCAGGACAGTAGGTAGGTATACATTTGGATGTGTTTATAATTGATTAATTAGACGATGGGGGAAGTAGGAATGAGGAAACTTTCATTGCCAGATAAGGCTTTTGGAAATCTTTTAAAATTTATTTTGGATGAGAATATTACGGATATAAATTGGAGTCAGGGATTATGGGTTAATGATTTAAATAAGGGAAGGTATAAAATTAAAGGCTTTACATTAGACGATAATTTTATTCAGCAGTTTTATACAAGAATAAGCAATTTAATGAACGTACAATTTAATAAGAATAACCCATTACTTGAGGCAGAAACGGATAATTTAAGAATATCAATTTTGCATGACTCAGTAACAAACACGGGGATTAGCATAAGTATCAGAAAGACACCGGCAGTAAGAAGAATTAACAGGGACAGCATCGTTAAAGATGATTACTGTAATGGGGATATAGATACTTTTATGGAGAATGCCATACGAGCTCATTGTACAGTAGTAGTGGGGGGATTACCGGGGGTAGGAAAAACAGAATATGTAAAGTATTTAACCCAGTTTATTCCAGCGTATGAAAGAGTATATACCATAGAAGATAACCTTGAACTAAGATATTCAGCAATTAATCCAGGCAAAGATTGCGTTGAAATTAAAATAAGCGATACATTTGGATATTCAGAAGCATTAAAGGCAAGTAAGAGACAGTTACCTACGTGGGTTTTGCTAGCAGAAGCAAGAGGCGAAGAGGTCCGGTTCCTAATGGAAAATATTTCTGCAGGCGTACATTGCCTGACCACAGTGCATCTTGATGATGTTAGCAAACTCCCTGATCGTTTAAGAAATATGGGACAGACAATTAACGAAAATGATGTGTATTCTTTTATTGATATTGGAGTACAGATACGGTCTGTTGTAAAAGAAGGAGAAAAGATAAAAAGAAAGGTGGCACAGGTTATTTGTCTTTCGAGAGAGGATGAGAAGAATGGAAAGACAATGATATATGAGGATGGAAAGATATTAACTAAAGATTTGCCTCTTGATATAAAGAGAAAATTTGAATTAGCGGGAATTAAGAATCCTTTTTTAAAGGAGAACGAAGAATGAAAAATATAAAAAATTTATTAAAGAGAGTTAGCGTGGTGGCGGTCATATGTTTAGCGTACAGACTTAAACTTATACCGGGGCTGATATGTGTTCTGACAATAGTAGTATGTAATGTTTTTTTAGAGAAGCAGGACAGAATAAAGAAGCAATATTTAGCCAAGTATAATGATGTAGTTTTGTATATGGAACAAATGATTTACTCTTTTAAGAAACAACCAAAGATTAAAATGGCATTATTAGATGCCCAAAAAGTAAGTTCCATAGAGATGAGAGAAGTAATTGAGGAAGCAATAGTAAATATTGATTCTAACAAGTCAGCGAATATTTATGAGGACGCATTGGCAATAATTGAGAAAGAATACAACTGTGGAAGAATTAAATCATTACATAAATTTATTATAAAAATAGAAAATTATGGTGGAAATTATGAAACGTATATAGATATTTTGTTGGAGGATATAAAAAATTGGAGTGACAGGACTTTAACATTTATAAGAAATGTGGATAGAACAAGACGAAATGTTTTAATATCCATTGCATCAACACTGATAACCTGTGGATTTATGGCATATTTGATACCTAAGGATTACAAGTTTACCGAGCATGGATTATATCAGGTATGTTCAATGATATTAATAATGGCAATGATATTTACTTATCTTGCAATAACTAAACGATTAAATTTTGACTGGTTAAAAGAAGAAAGGGCTTTGCCCGACAATATGGTTATAAAATACTATGCCTTAGTAGAAAAAGGGTACAATAATATATCAGATTTAAGTTTTATGGAAAGAATAAATTACAAAAAAGCAAAGAAAAGACTGGAACGTGAAATATACAAGATTTTTCCTGATTGGATAAGAGATGTGGCTATTAATCTTCAAAATGATACAGTTCAGTCAGCAATAGAAGGATCATATGAGGATACACCATTTATATTAAAACGACCGGTGAGAAAATTATTGATTGATTTTGAACGATATCCTGTTGGAATTGAGCCATATGATAATGTTTTAAAAGAGTTTGACTTACCGGATGTGAAATCATCAGTAAAGATGTTTTATTCAATAAACGAATTGGGCAGAGAGCAGTCAACTAAGCAGATAGGTGCAATAATAGATAGAAATAATAAGCTGTCAGGTCAGACAGAAGAAATGAAAAACAAAGACCGAATCGGAATAGCGGCAATGTATTCAGTTATACCAATGTTTCTTGGAGTATTAAAGATTATAGTTGATATGTTGTTAATGATTTTAGTGTTTACATCTTCAATTTCGGAGGTGGTGAAATGAAAGAATTATTATCAGAGGCAGGACAGTGTCTGGTATACGGAATAATATTTGTACTATTAATAATGGGATTTTATGGAATATTTGTATCGGTAACTGTTTAATAAGTATATATTAATCAAAATAGCAGACAGGTTTTATGAGAAAAAAACAAGGGGGATATTATGGAACAGTTTATATCAGAACATGGTGGAGTTATTGTAAGCGGAATAGTAACCATAGCATTATTAGGAATAATAATGACAGTAATCTTAGCTGTTGGAAATATGGACGCTTACGAGATTTCAAAAATAATAGGGGGATAGTAGTGGAAGTATTTTTAGAAGAACATGGAGAAAGTATTATATACGGATTAATAGGGCTGGTTATGGTAGTGACCATAACAGCGGTAATAAGCAGAGGCATTGTTAATATAGTTCCGGATTACAAAAAAGAACTTAGCAGGAGCAACAGTTATCAGATAGAAAAGAATGAATACAAATATCCCACAATAATAGCAGATGAGGTTATATATGCAGATTATGGAGATACCACTTTTAATTATATGGACTACATAAGAGCAAGAGATTACAGAGGAGGCAATATAACCGATAAAGTGAAAGTATATGGAAAGGTAGATATTAACCAAAAGGGCGTGTACAGATTAAGATGTACAGTAATATCATATTTTAATCTGGCATGTACTAAGTACATAAATATTATAGTGGAATAGAGATAAGAAAGAGGGGGAATATATGAGATTGGCAATAGAATTATTTGCTATGGCAATAACCATTACATTAGGATGTCTGTTATTATCATCTATGATTACCAGTGGAAATCAGGTGGCTGACGCAAGAGATTATTACAACGTGGTAGTTAACAGAATTGAGGATAGTTATTGTAACGAAGATGTTATAAGAGAATGCATTAACGAGGCGGAAAGCAAAGGTTATCAATTATCAGTAAAGGATGTAACAATGTATAATGACAACCCAAGTAAGCTTGTTGTTTTATCTTATAATGTAACCTTTCCAATTCTTAATATGTTTAACAAAGATAATAAAAAACAGGCGGTGATAGAAGGATATGCGAGATAAAATTAAAGTATTAATCATAACGTCAATAATATGTTTATTTTACTGTGGAGTTGCCTTTGGATATACGGGAGGTGGCACAAAGGGTAATCCTTACATAGTGTCAAATGTAGACGAACTAACAACAATTCTTAATGAGAAAGGAAGTAACGATTGGGTATACATATCATTAAAATCTAATATAAAAATTAAGAAAACAATAACTGTTAGAACAGGTTATTTTGTTATAAATGCAACAAACGGTGATAAAACAATTAAACGTAGTACATCTTTAAAAGATTCCATTAATGATCAAAGTAATCCGGGATATTGTTTTAGAATATTAAATACTTCATATGTAATATTTGGATTAGGTGGAAATATGCTTACATTAGATGGAAGTTGGAAGGATTTAGGAAATGCAAATATGTCAGGCTGGATAAATGTAGAACCAGGCGGACGGCTTTATATAGAAAGATTTGCACGTTTGATAAACACATTTAACAACGAAAAAAAATCCGGAGCTCCAATTATGACATATGGAGATACGCAGATTAATTGTGAAATTGGCAGATGTAAAGGATACAATGGTGGAGCAATTAAAAATATAAAAGGAACTTTAAAAGTATATGGAGATACAAAAATACATGATTGTGTATCTGTAACCGAAGGTGGGGCAATACATAATTCACAAAAAGGAACACTAAGTATAGAAGATTCGGAAATTTGGAATTGCGAAGCATTAGAAGAAGGTGGAGCGATTTTTTCAAAAGATGCAGATAGTTTGTGTGTTATTTATTCAGGGAAGATACATAATAACAAATCAGGTGAAAGTGCCGGAGCAGTTTTCTCAGGATATGGAGCGACGCTTGTTGTAGGAAGGTCAACATCGGGACCTGAAATATTTGAAAATACTTCAGGAGGAAGCGGAGGTGGAGTAAGATGCAACGGAGGAACAGGTACAGATGCAGGTGGAATAACAACATTTATAAGAGGGACAATAACAAATAATACTTCAGGTAAGCATGGTGGAGGCATTGCCTGTGGAGAAGCAGGAGAAAATGGTCAGTCAAAACTTTATATGTCAGATATGACTATTAGTAATAATACTTGTACAGAGTCAGGTGGTGGAATTTGGACACCAAACAATATACAGGGAACAGGAACAGAATATGCAATTATTCAAAACAGTCGGATTACATCCAATATTTGTCATAAATATGGTGGAGGTATATCTGTCCATGGAAAGGTTTATGTATCAAACTGTTCAATAGAACATAATTTTACAGGTGACAGGGGAGCAGGAATCCATATAACAGAAGAAGGTACGTTAAAATATGATATGGGAACAATTTCTGACAATAAAACCTTAGATAGTATTACAGGAACGGGAATATATGTAAATGGTCAGCTTAAAATTAATGAATCGGCAAGAATAGCTGAAAATAATGTAGTTTTCCTGCCTAAAGGAAAATATATAGAAGTAACAGGTGAACTTTATAAAAATTATTCAAGTATTGCAAAAATAGAATCGGAAGACAAAAGTAATGGAACAAAATTAGTATATATAAATTATGAAAATGGAACAGGCGAGAAAGAACTGTATTATAAAGGAACTTCCAGTGATGAATATGAAGGAAAAGAAGTGCAAAAGAAATATAGTTGTGTTGGAATAAGTTCGCAACAATTGCTAAGAACGGGAGAAAATGTTTCAGGTATCGGGAAAAATTGGATTATTATAAGTGAAAAATACTTAATAAAATATGATTCAAATACAACTGATGAAGTTAAAAATATGCCTTCAGATCAAGTAAAATTTTGGAATGAAAATATTAAATTAAGCAGTGAAGGTCCTGAAAGAGAAAAATATATAATTGATACTAAAAAACATTGGAATTACTCAAAAGATGGAAGAGGAACAAGAATTTCAGCGGGAGCTTATTTTTATGCCAATGAATCAAGAGTTCTATATGCTCAGTGGAAGAAACGTCCACCTAAGGAAATATATATAAATGCTAAGGACAGATATTATTTTAAAGGACAAGGCATAGTTATAAATAGAGAAGAATTGCTGAAAAAAGTTACAGTAACTGACGATGTTGATAACGGAAATGAGTATTATGTTAGAATAATAGAAATAACCAGAACCAGTGATAATCTTGTCAATAATGATAGTAGTGACGATAAGAACGATAGCAACAGTAATAAGAACGATAGTACTAATGATAAAAATGATAGCAGCAGTAACAAGAGCGATACTGTTAGTAATAAAAGTGACAGCAGCAGTAACAAGAGCGATAGTATTGACAATAAAAGTGATAGTAAAAACAATAACAGTAGCAATAAAAGTGACAGAGGCAGTAAAGGTGATTACAAAGACAACAATTTATTAGCGACGGGATCAAATCTTGTTCCTGAAAAGTACATTAATACGTCAAAGGTTAGTGTATATAAAATAAAGATATACACTGAAACAGAAACAGCAAGTGTAAATGCAACAGCAACGTTTAAAATTTATGTATTAGATAATGAAACAGCCATTGGTTCTGTAAGATTTATAAGCAGTAAATATCTTTATACATTATCAGATACTTCAAAATGGAATAAAAAGCGAAATGAGAATTTGAATACAAGGTTAACTAATGCGTTAAAAGATTCAAATCCAATGCTTAAAGTTGCGTATACAAGTGATGAAATTGAGCAGATAAGAAAGACTGTAAAAGGAAAAGGCTATAGAATAACCAATAGTCTTAATAAAAATATTACAAAGGAATGGTAGTGTATGAAACAGATAATAATTATTGTGGGAACCATAGTTATAATTTTCATAGCTGCAATGACAATAGTATCTGTGGAAAGTAAGGACTTAAGAACAGACGAATTAAACAGAGCAGTTTCTGCATCAATTAAGAAAACAGTTTCAGACAGTCAGATTGAAAATCAGTCGACTATATTGTCTAATAAGGAAATGGTAGCATATTTTATTCAGTTGTTAAGTGTTAACATGAAAGGCAAGGGAGATGTTACCGTTGAAGTATATGATGCAGACTATAAAGAGGGACTTTTGTCTGTTGCAGTAACTGAAAAATTTAAATATGTAAATGGAAAAAATGGAGAAATAACAGTTAGAAAGTCAGCAATAGCTGAATAAAAATCAGATGTGTCCTAAAGTCATTATCCCACCATTGTGCAGGCACAGGTGGGATAAGACAATTTAACTTATAATCTATAGTATTATATTATTTTTGAATTTTAGTGCTGACTTCGCCGGAGTTTAGCCATTCTTCAGAACCGTCTTCATAACGAACTTTAAGATGGCATTCCTTGTCTATTTCAAGAGCCAGTGCATTTCTTGAAGTTCCGTTAGAAAGTACGCTGATAGGTTGCCCAATTATCATTGAACGGCTAATATATTCGTCAAGATAAGCTCTTTTGTCAAAGGATTCATAGTATTCCATAAAATAGTTTAAAAGGTGACCAACAAGTATGCTTCGCTTATTTACGGCATCACTGCTTTTTTCAAAAATAGCAGTTGCAATTTCTGAAATATCTTCAGGAAAACCGCCTTCAGGTGGGCATACGTTAATGCCAATTCCTACTATGGCATAATCCAACTTTGATGTTTCAATATTAAAGGCAGCTTCGGTAAGAATGCCACAAACTTTTTTACCTTCAATATAAATGTCATTAACCCATTTAATGTCAGCTTTTTTGTTAGAAACATCTTCAATGGCTTTGGCTGTTGCTACAGCAGCGGAAGTTGTCAAGAATAAAGCCTGATCAGCAGGAATATCAGGTCTTACTAATATGCTAATGTACAGGCCTGTGTTTGATGGAGAGTAGAATTTCTTACCCATTCGTCCTCTGCCAAGTGTCTGTTCTGTGGCGATAAGGACTGTGCCGTGTGGCGCACTCTGTTCGGCTTTTTCTTTTAAAACTGTATTGGTAGATGTAATGGTTTTATATACAGACAAATCAAGTGGATAATTTAAATATTGTTCAATGCTTTGTGGTGAAAGAATGTCATTGTCAGGCTCTAAGCAATATCCTTTGTTAGGAATTGCATTTATTGAATAGCCGTCTTTTTCAAGAGTTTTAATGGCTTTCCAGATAGAGTTACGGCTTACGTTAAGATTAGTCGCAAGCTGACCTCCTGAAATGTATTCACCTTTATTTTCTTCAAGCTGTTTTAAAACTTCGTCTTTTATGCTCATGGTAACGGAAACCTTTCTTAATTAGTATGATTATGCAATAAAGAGTTATGCAATAGAAGTACATAACAAAATTTATTTTATGCAATGAAAATATAATGTCAAAAATATAACATAAAAAAGTATAACATCAAAAATATGTTTATTCAACAAAACAAAGTGAATGAATAATAAAATGTTAGCTGAAAAATAAAATAGGTTGACAATTGAAAAACGTTGTCTTACAATGGTGACGTTGGAGTGCGCATATTCAGAGAATATTTAGAAGGGACATAGGCATAAATTTAATTACTCAATTGATGCCTTTTATAAAAAATGAATAATAAGAAATTTTTAACTGTTCAGGATATGGTTCTTATAGCTGTATTTGTAGCAATAATAACTGTATGTTCATTTATACAGATTTCAGTAGGACCTGTACCATTTACATTACAGACATTTGGTGTTTTTGTAACAGCAGGCATACTTGGAACGAAGAGAGGAACATTAGCAGTTATAGTTTATATTTTGCTTGGTATTATTGGTGTACCTGTATTTTGTGGTGCAGGCGGACCGGGAGTTATTGTTGGAACAACAGGTGGTTACATAACAGGATTTGTTTTTACTGCACTTATTATTGGCATAATCACTCATTTCTTTGAAAAGAGTTCTACATGGTTAAAACTTGGAGCTACAGTTGTAGCTATGATTTTAGGTGATGTTGTATGTTTTGTTATTGGAACAATTCAGTTTATGTTTGTAATGAAGACTTCATTGACAGTGGCATTGGGATACTGTGTAATACCATTTATTATTCCTGATTTAGTTAAAATATTAGTAGCAACAATTATTGTTAATAGGATGAAGAAATATGTCAAAATACTTAATTAGACCACATCATATGTTGTGTATGCAGTTCTTTGAGGGCAAGGGATACAGCGATGGATTTGTTGCATCTATGGCAGCAATAAAAGAAAAACTTGAAAAAGAAGATCCTCAGGTTGAGATTGTTGAAGGAACAGATGATGTATGTAAGAATTGCCCACATAATATGGGTGGGGCATGTGAGAATGAAGATTCTGTAAGACAACATGACAAGAGAGTGTATGACAAAGTAATTGAAACTGTAGGAAACAGTGCCAAATGGTCAAGTATTACCAAAGCCATAAGAGAGAACATTATAGACTCAGGTAAGATGAGAGAAACTTGTGGTAAGTGTCAGTGGTCAGATATTTGTTTTAAAAATTAGAATAATAAATATATATTTCAAACAACCAAAGGGTGCGTGGCTTTATGCTATGCACCTTTTGTGTTATATGCGATTAGACTTGATATTTGCGATAGCTAAACAATATAGGTATAAATCTGCGACTAAACAATATAGGTATAAATCTAGATAGAAGAACCAAAATATGTTAGTATATAATGTATTAGATTTAATTTTGGAGGAAGCAATGACTTTAGAGGCAAAGAATTTAAATGAGCAGATAAGCAATTTAAAAGAATATGAAGTGATTCTTCATAAAAATATAGAAGAAGTTGATTCAGAAGGATGGTTTCTGAAACATAAGAAAACAGGAGCAAGAATAGTACTTCTGGCTAATGATGATGATGATAACAAGGTATTTAATATAGGATTTAGAACACCTGTTAATAATGATACGGGAGTTCCGCACATTATCGAGCATACAGTACTTTGTGGTTCGAAGAAGTATCCTGTTAAGGATCCTTTTATGGAATTAGTTAAGGGGTCACTTAACACATTTTTAAATGCAATGACATATCCGGATAAGACAATTTATCCTGTGGCAAGTTATAATGACAAGGATTTTAAGAATCTTATGGAAACGTATATGGATGCAGTTTTTAATCCTAATATATATGATGAAAAGAAGATTTTTCTTCAGGAGGGATGGCATTACGAACTTGAAAACAAGGATGGAGAATTAACTTACAACGGAGTTGTATACAATGAAATGAAAGGCGTTTATTCATCAGTGGACGGCGTAATGGATAGAGCAACATTACATTCATTGTATCCGGACACATCTTACAGTTATGAGTCAGGTGGAAATCCTGACAATATACCGGAATTATCATATGAAGAATATTTGGATTTTCATAGAAAATACTATCATCCGTCTAACAGCTACATTTATCTTTATGGAGATATGGATATGGTTGAAAGACTTCAGTGGATTGACAAGGAATATCTTGGCAAGTATGATATGTTGAAAATTGATTCAGAAGTAAAGAAACAGCCTGCTTTTTCACAGTTAAAGGAAGAAAAAGTGGCTTATGCAATTACAGACAGTGAATCATTGGAAGACAACACAGTTCTTACAGTTAATTATGTAATTGGCGATAGCAGTGACGTAGAATTAAATACTGCAATTCAGGTTTTGGAATACGTTCTTATGGAAATGCCTGGAGCTTTTCTTAAGCAGGCTTTAATTGATGCAAAAATTGGGAAAGATGTTTATAGTCAGTATGAGGACGATATTTGCCAGCCTATGTACAGCATTGTTGCAAAATATGCCAATGAATCAGACAAAGAAAAATTTATTACAATAATAAATGAAACACTTGAAAAATTGGCAAAGGAAGGTCTTGATAAAAAGGCACTTTTGGCAGGATTAAACAGCCTTGAATTTAAAGTGAGAGAATCAGATTTTGGCAGAATACCAAAGGGATTAATCTTTGGAATAAATATGCTTTCAAGCTGGTTATATGATGACAGCAATCCTTTTGTTTTATTAGAAACAAACAAGGTTTTTGAAAAACTTAGAAAGATGATTGACACAGATTATTTTGAAAAATTAATCACAGAATATTTTATAAAAAATACTCACAAATCAGTGGTAATATTAACACCTGAAAAAGGATTGACTGAAAAGAAAGAACAGCAGTTAAAAGATTCATTGGAAGCTAAGAAAGGTACAATGACAGACGAAGAAATTGAAAATATAATAAGAGAAACAAAGGAACTAAAAGAATATCAGACAACATCTTCATCAGCTGAAGATTTAGCAAAAATTCCTTTACTTGAAATCGAGGATATAGGAAAAGAACCACGAAAAATCATTGGACAACCGGAAACTAAAGAAGGCATAACAATGCTTTACAACGACCTGTTTACTAATGGAATAGGATACCTTGACATAGTATTCGACTGTACAGATTTGCCTGAAAAATATCAAAGTTATATGGGACTTTTGAAACCTGTGTTAAGTTACATGGATACTGAAAAGCATTCTTATACAGAACTTAATACTGAAATTGATTTGGATTTAGGCGGTTTCGCTTTTGATTCAGGAATTTATGTTAATAAGAAAACAGGAGAACCAATGCTTACAGGCGAGGTTCACGCAAAGATGCTTTATGACAAGATTCCAAAGACTTTTGATTTGATTAAAGAAGTTGTTTTGGAAACTAAGTTTGATGACTATAAGCGTTTAAAAGAAATTCTTGAAGAATTAAAATCAAGAGTGAAATCTTCAATAATAAAGACAGGTGACAGTGCTGCAATGCTTAGGGCAATGTCTTATTATTCAAAATCATATTATTTAAAAGAACAGTCAACAGGACTTGCATTCTATCAGTTCTTAAGTGACATTTTAGATAATTATGAAGAAAAGAAAGAAGATTTCGCAAAGAATTTAAAAGATACAATTGAATATGTGTTCAGCAATCAGAAAATGTACTTGAATTATGCCGGAGATAGGGAAAGTTATGAACTTGTGAAAAAGCTTGTTATTGACTTAAAGAACAGTGTTTATAATGTTCCAAGAAAAAAGGATTTGTGGCAGTTTAAACCTGAAAAGAAAAATGAAGCAATAAAAACATCAGGTCAGGTTCAATACGTTGCAAGAACAGGTAACTACAACAAGGATAATGACAAGGTATTTAGTGGAAGCTTTATGGTTCTTGGAAATATTATGAGAAGTAAATATCTTTGGAATAACATTAGAGAATTAGGTGGAGCTTATGGATGTAACGCTTCATTTACAAGAAATGGTGATGTAATGTTTACTTCATATAGAGATCCAAACCTTGGAAAAACTAATCAGGTATATTTAAAAGCAGCAGATTTTATTGAAAATTTTAATGTAGATGAAAGAGAAATGCGTAAATATATTATAGGAACAATTAGCGGAATTGATACACCACTTAATGCGGCAGACAGAAGTGGAAGAGAGTTTAGCTGTTTTATTACAGACACAGATTATGAAACATTAAAAAGAGAACGTGAGCAGATTCTTTCAACCAATGTTGAAAACATTAGAGAGCTTGCACCTTTGGTAAGAGAAGCTATGGCAGACAATAATATTTGCGTAGTAGGTAGTGCAAGTGCAATAGAACAGGACAAAGAACTTTTTGAAAAAATAGTAGAATTAGTTTAAAAAGTATTAGTTTAAAGTTATAACTAAAAATATCAGACAGGTATATTGGAACTAAAGAGAATTATCAGTTGTTTACCGAAAGAAAGGAGAGCATCCAGGGGATGCAATAAGATAATGAAAGAAAAATTTAAATCAGGATTTGTAGCTCTTATAGGCAGACCAAATGTAGGAAAATCTACATTAATGAATCAGATTATTGGTCAGAAGATAGCAATAACATCAAAGAAACCACAGACTACAAGAAATAAGATACAGACAGTATACACATGTGATGAAGGTCAGATAGTATTCCTTGACACACCAGGAATCCACAAAGCTAAAAACAAGCTTGGGGAATATATGGTTAATGTGGCAGAAAAAACATTAAAGGAAGTTGACCTTATATTATGGCTTGTAGAACCTGACACTTTTATCGGTGCAGGGGAACAGCATATTGCTGAACAACTTAAAGGCATTGATGTACCTGTAATTCTTGTAATTAACAAAACAGATACAGTTAAACGTGAAGAGATTTTGGCTTTTATTGATGCATATAGAAAAATATATGATTTTAATGAAATCATTCCTGCATCAGCTCTTAGAGGTCAGAACACAGATACAGTTGTTGAGGAAATATTTAAGTATTTGCCGGAAGGTCCTATGTACTATGATGAAGATACAGTTACAGACCAGCCAATGAGACAGATTGTAGCTGAATTAATAAGAGAAAAAGCTCTGCACGCATTAAATGAAGAAGTGCCTCACGGAATTGCTGTAACAATAGAAAGAATGAAGCAGAGAAAAAATGCTGAAATTATGGATATTGACGCAACAATAGTTTGTGAAAGAGATTCACATAAGGTAATAATAATTGGCAAAAAAGGCAGCATGCTTAAGAAAATCGGTACAAATGCCAGATATGAAATTGAGCAGCAGTTGGAAATGAAAGTTAATCTTCAGTTATGGGTAAAAGTTAGAAAAGACTGGAGAGACAGCGAATTATTAATGAAGAATTACGGATATATTGAAGAAAAATAATTTCCAATATATTCTTACAAGCCTAAATAAGTATACAAAAATTTCTATGGAGAATCCTAATTATAGACATATAAAACATGGAAAATAAAATATAATTTTATATAGGATTACAGTGTCAAAAGGTCTTAGCCCACGGTGTCTGCATAATGGTGGGAATGGCACTGAATGAAATTAGTTTTAGAATTGGTACTTAGGAGGGAATATGGAATATCAGGGAAGTTCTAGTGCTTTTTGGGCAACAGGAAAGATTGAAGATTATTTGAAGTATTCTGAGGAGAGAAAAAGACAGGCTTGCGAAAAATTTATTTCTGCAATAGAAGGTGAAAAGGCAAATGATAGAAACAGTAACAGTAATTGGGATGGTAATATCCTCCATGGCTATAAGTGAATATGACAAAAGACTGGTATTGTTAACAAAGGAATTTGGTAAAATCACAGCTTTTGCAAGAGGTGCAAGAAAAACAACAAGTCAGTTTCTTGCAGGAAGCCAGCCAATGGCTTTTGGTGAATTTACCTTGTACAGAGGAAGAAATGCATATACGGTAACATCAATGAAAATAAGTGACTATTTCAGCAGTGACATGAAAGACATTGACAGTATGTATATGGGAATGTACTTTTTGGAACTGGCGGACTATTATGGTAGGGAAGGCATTGAGGCAGGAGAAACACTTAAACTACTATATATGTCTATGAAGGCACTATCCAAAAATATGCTAAAAAAAGAATTGATTAGATGCATATTTGAATTAAGAATTCTTGTTATAAATGGTGAGTATCCAAATGTGTTTACTTGTGGCAATTGCGGAGAAAAAGAGAATCTTGATTACTTTGATGAAAAAAATAGTACAATGATATGTAGCAACTGTCATGGAAAAGTATCAGAGAAAAATATAATTGACAATTCAACAATTTACGCACTTCAATATATAGTTACATCACCTATAACAAGATTATTCTCCTTTGACGTGACAGATAAAGTACTGGAACAGATGAAGGGGATAATTAACAAATATATAAAGAAACATATAGATAGGAAGTTTAATTCTTTAGAATTTCTGGAAATTTAATATTGAAATTAATTGCTTAAACGTATAGAATTACTAACTAGAGAAAATAAATAGGAGACTAAGAGATGAAGAGAATTATGGCAATGCTAATGTCAGTTGTTTTGACATTAGGGCTGACGGCTTGCGGTCATACTGTTGGTGATGTTGATTTGGAATCAGGTCAAAGTGCTATCTACATACAGAAGGACGGTATGGTTTCATATGCTGTAAGCGAATCGTTTGATAAGGATTATTATGATAAAGATGAATTAAAGAAGGAGATAGAGGCTGAAATTAAGGCATACAATGCTAGTAGTGATGCTTCAGTAGATGATGCAATTACACTTGATAGCTTTAGTGTGTCAAAAAAGGTTGCAACATTGTCTCTTGATTTTACAACAACATATGATTTACTTAATTATATGTTAAATGATAATAGAGTGGAAAAAGACAAATTCTATATTGGAACAATTGATTCTAATGACGATTGCAAAATAAGTGGTAATTTTGTTGAACCAGGCAAAAAGGATAAAATCAAGGCTAAAACTATTAAAAGTATGACGGATAGTAATATTTTAATAGTGGATGAACAGTATAAGGTTCAGGTAGAAGGCAATGTTTTATATACAAGTGATAATTGTAAGATTGATGATGATGGCATTGTGACTACAGCAAAGTCAGATGATGAACTAAGTTATATTGTGTATGAACTTGAAGAATAATCATATTTTTTAGAAAATATTTTAACAGTTAGCATAAAATAATTTGACAAATAAAAAAATAAAAGTTAAATTAAGAAAAATCATAATAGAAAATAGAAAAAAGTAGAAAAGGAAGAAATGACATGGAAAAGACAATGGAAAAAATTGTAGCACTTGCAAAAAGCAGAGGATTTGTATATCCGGGCTCAGAAATTTACGGTGGACTTGCAAACACTTGGGATTATGGTAACTTAGGTGTTGAATTAAAGAACAATGTAAAAAAGGCATGGTGGAAGAAATTTATTCAGGAAAACCCTTATAACGTAGGTGTTGACTGTGCAATTTTAATGAATCCACAGACTTGGGTAGCATCAGGACATCTTGGCGGATTCTCAGATCCATTAATGGACTGTAAAGAGTGTCATGAAAGATTTAGAGCTGACAAGATTATTGAAGACTATATGGCTGATAATGGTATTGAAGCTGAAGGTTCGGTTGATGGTTGGACACATGAACAGATGGCTGATTACATAGAAGAGCACAAGATTGCGTGTCCTACATGTGGAAAGCACAACTTTACAGAAATCCGTGAATTTAACCTTATGTTTAAAACATTCCAGGGTGTAACTGAGGATGCTAAGAATACAGTATACTTAAGACCTGAAACAGCGCAGGGAATTTTCGTTAACTTTAAGAATGTTCAGAGAACATCAAGAAAGAAGATTCCTTTCGGAATTGGTCAGGTTGGTAAATCATTTAGAAATGAAATTACACCTGGTAACTTTACATTCAGAACAAGAGAATTTGAACAGATGGAATTAGAGTTCTTCTGTGAACCGGGAACAGACCTTGAATGGTTCCAGTATTGGAGAGCTTTTTGCCGAGACTGGTTATTAAGCCTTGGAATTAAAGAAGATGAAATGAGACTTCGTGATCATTCACCTGAAGAATTGTGCTTTTACTCAAAGGGAACAACTGATATTGAATTTTTATTCCCATTTGGATGGGGCGAACTTTGGGGTATTGCTGACAGAACAGATTATGACCTTACACAGCATCAGGAACTTTCAAAACAGGATTTAACATATTTTGATGATGACAAGCATGAAAGATATGTTCCATATGTTATTGAACCATCACTTGGTGCAGACCGTGTAACATTAGCTTTCTTATGTGCAGCTTATGATGAAGAAAATATCGGAACAGAAGAAAAACCTGATATGCGTACAGTTTTACATTTTCATCCTGCACTTGCACCTGTTAAGATTGGTGTATTGCCTTTGTCAAAGAAATTAAATGAAGGTGCTGAAAAGGTATTTGCAGAACTTAGCAAGTATTATAACTGTGAATTTGATGACAGAGGAGCAATTGGAAAGAGATATCGTCGTCAGGATGAAATCGGAACTCCATTCTGTGTAACATATGACTTTGATTCAGAAGAAGATGGAGCAGTTACAGTACGTGACCGTGACACAATGGAACAGGAAAGAATTAAGATTGATGATTTGAAAGAATACTTTGAACAGAAATTTGAATTCTAATAAAAATAATACAATTTTTAGAGAAAGGCTACCTAAGAGGGTGGCCTTTTGTTATGAAAAAGACTAATTATGTTAGACAAAAATAAGTCTAAATAATGATTTTTATGCTGAATTTTAAAAATAAATGAAAAAAATCCTAAATAGAGAGTAAAAAGCACAAAAACTCTTTGGATAAAAACGTTTCTATTATATAATATTCATAGAGGAATTGAGAAGGGTTTGGAGTAACTTGAATCAGTTGCCGTAAATGAAACTATGTTTCAAATAATTAAAAGGCGAGGTGTAATATGAAACCAGTAGTTAAAGTTATCCAGACAGCGAAAAACGAAAAACAGGCATGGCGCAAGTTAGATGATTTGGAATTGTTTAAATATTATAATTTCCGAATGAATACAGTGTCTGTTGACAGTAGCATAAGCTATCAGAAACTTTTGGGATTTGGAGGGGCTTTTACGGAAGCAGCAGCTTATACTTGGGCTAATGCAGATGAAAAATCAAAGGATGAAATCGTGAAAGCTTACTTTGATAAGGAACACGGATTAGCATATAATCTGGGAAGAACAACAATTCATGGATGTGACTTTTCGTTAGAACCATATACATACATTGAAGAAGGAGATCTTCAGTTATCGACGTTTGATATGTCAAGGGAAGACAAGTGGCTGATACCTTTTTTGACAAGGGCAAAAGAAACAGCAGGACACAGTCTGGGAATATTGGCATCACCATGGAGTCCACCGGCTTTTATGAAAGACAACAAAGATATTAATAACGGTGGCAGACTTTTAAAGAAAAACTATGCAACATGGGCTGAATATATGGTTAAGTATATTGAGGGAATGAAAGAACGTGGCATAGAAATAGATATGATTAGTATCCAGAATGAGCCGGCTGCAAAACAGGAATGGGCATCATGTAAGTATGAGGCTGATGAAGAAGCGGAGTTTGCAGTTGACTATCTTTATCCTGCATTAGAAAAAAGAGGATTGCAGGACAAAGTTAAAATTGTTATTTGGGACCACAATAGAGACTTAATGTTTAGAAGATTAAATGAGTCAATGGCATATCCGGGAGCTAGAGAAAAGGTTTGGGGAGCAGCGTTCCATTGGTATGTTTCAGATAAATCAGAAATTCTTACAATGGTTCATGAAAAATTTCCTGAGAAACATTTATTATTTACAGAGGGCTGTGTTGAATTAGTGAATAATTCAGGCGGAACAAGTTCAAAGGCAGGAATCGGTGCATGGAAACATGGGGAAATCTATGGAAGAAATATTATAAAAGATTTCAATAACTATAATGAAGCATGGATTGATTGGAATCTGCTTTTAAATGAAATCGGCGGTCCTAACTATGTAGGAAACTATTGTGAAGCACCGGTAATGTATGATAGGAATACAAAAGAAATAATGTACAACAGTTCATATTACTATATTGGTCATTTTTCAAGATATATTGAACCGGGAGCAGTGAGAATCTGCTGTAGAAATGATGTGGATAAGGGATTATATTCAGTATCATTTAAAAACCCTAATGGAGATATTGTTACAGTGGTTCAAAATGAGTTGAACAGAAAGCAGAGATTAGCTTTGGTTGTTGATGGACAGGGAACAAACACGGAAATACCTGCTCATTCAATTACAACATTTATAACAAAAAATAGTCAGGAATAATTTTCTTAAATGCCCTAAACCCCTTTAAATATAAAGAGTTTAGGGCATATTTCTTCTTGACTATGAGATTGTCTATGTTATAATTATTTCATAGGTGAGATTGCGTCTTTTTTTATGGAGTTGATTATCAACTATGATATAAGCAGTTTTTGCTTAGCTGGTCTCATCATTAATCGATTATATGAGTTGTGTATAGGAAAGCCATTCCTTCAACTCATAACATAAAATACAGTTTTAGGAGGAAAAAACAGATGGCAAACAAATGGGTATACCTTTTCAGCGAAGGTAATGCTAACATGCGTGAACTTCTTGGTGGTAAAGGTGCTAACCTTGCAGAAATGACAGGCTTAGGACTTCCAGTACCTCAGGGATTCACAATTACAACAGAAGCTTGTACTCAGTACTATGAGGATGGCAGAGAGATCAATGAAGAAATTCAGGGTCAGATCAATGAATACATCGTAAAGATGGAAGAAATCACAGGAAAGAAATTCGGTGATAAAGAGAATCCTTTACTTGTTTCTGTTCGTTCAGGAGCTAGAGCTTCTATGCCAGGTATGATGGATACAATTCTTAACCTTGGTCTTAACGAAACAGTAGTTGAAGCAATTGCTGCTAAGTCAGGAAATGCTCGTTGGGCTTGGGACTGCTATAGAAGATTCATCCAGATGTACTCTGATGTAGTTATGGAAGTTGGTAAGAAGTACTTTGAAGAACTTATCGACAAGATGAAAGCTGATAGAGGTGTTCAGCAGGACGTAGAACTTACAGCTGATGACTTAAAGGAATTAGCATCACAGTTCAAGGCTGAATACAAAGAAAAAATCGGAGAAGATTTCCCAGATGATCCTAAGGAACAGTTAATGGGAGCTATCAAGGCCGTATTTAGATCATGGGACAACCCACGTGCTAACGTATACCGTCGTGACAATGATATCCCTTATTCATGGGGTACAGCTGTTAACGTACAGTCAATGGCATTCGGTAATATGGGTGATGATTGTGGTACAGGTGTTGCATTTACAAGAGATCCTGCTACAGGTGAAAAGCACTTAATGGGTGAATTCTTAAAGAATGCTCAGGGTGAAGACGTAGTTGCAGGTGTTAGAACACCAATGCCTATCGCTCAGATGGAACAGGAATTCCCAGAAGCATTTGAAGAATTTGTAAAGGTTTGCAAGACTCTTGAAGATCATTACAGAGATATGCAGGATATGGAATTTACTGTTGAAAACAGAAAGCTTTACATGTTACAGACAAGAAATGGTAAGAGAACAGCTCAGGCTGCTTTAAAGATCGCTTGTGACCTTGTTGATGAAGGCATGAGAACAGAAGAAGAAGCTGTAGCTATGATCGATCCAAGAAACTTAGATACATTATTACATCCACAGTTTGATGCAGCAGCTCTTAAGGCAGCTACACCAGTTGCTAAGGCACTTGGAGCATCTCCAGGAGCAGCTTGTGGTAAGATCGTATTCACAGCTGAAGACGCTGAAACTTGGAATGCAAGAGGAGAAAAGGTTGTACTTGTACGTCTTGAAACATCTCCAGAAGATATCACAGGTATGAAGGCATCACAGGGTATCTTAACAGTTCGTGGTGGTATGACATCACATGCTGCAGTAGTAGCCCGTGGTATGGGTA
>OFMD01000251.1_pt1 | contig 46467 bp, 48 predicted proteins | sample 1541211 | NCBI WGS metagenome assembly OFMD01 (sample SAMN04209231, study PRJEB22552) | human gut metagenome | biome: gut; material: feces | host: Homo sapiens | place: USA: Oklahoma | reverse complement strand
CTTAATGGCGTACAAGTTCCGTTCTTATTAGCATAAGCCTGACCATTAGCTTCTACGGCAGCCTGAGCCTTGGCATTGGCATCCTCTTGACTTTTAGTAGAAAAAAAAGGACCTCCGACCATATCCTGATCCACGATCATCGATTGACCTTCAAAACAAGGCCCACAATTATTTTTTATAAATTGCTTGCTGAAGATACCTATAAATTTTTCAAGATCATATAAAAAACGTCTACGCATATTCGTGCTCCTTTCCGTAATATTTCAAAAAACTAAATCCTTTCGACTCTTTCCTCAAAACATCATGCTTATTCCAATACTTTTCTAAGTCGAAAGCCTCTCTTTCAAATACGATATTGTGATATGCCTTATCGTGATTGCGATATATGCACAACCTAATCAGGTACTCAATTAAATACCATGAATAGTATAAAAATATCGGAATAAGAGACAGCCACAGCATCCACCACCCTGCATTACCGAATAAGAGACACAATCCTATTGTAAGCAATGATATAAACATACCAAAATAAAATAACGTATGATACTGATTACAATGCGCCTCCTCATGATATTCGGTTCTCAATGATATACTATCACGTTCGGTAAATACGGCTCCAAACAGCATAATTGTTTTATAGCCGTCAATGAACGTAAACAACTTAGCTATCTTAGAATTGTAATAGATTTTCATTGCCAAAAATAATTTTAAACCAATTACACAAAATCAAAAACTCAATAGGAGAATTAACTCCATCCCATTCCCATTTTTCGAGATAAGATCTTAACTTGCTTTTATCAACGTCTTCACCCCCTCTAAGAAAAACAAGATGCGGCATAAATAGCTCTCCCCCTTCCAGAGACTTATTAAACTTACTAACCAGCCTCTTTCTGAACTTAGGACCATACCATGATTTTTCATTTGTGGATCCAAGACAATAGTAAGAATTGTTCTTAACTTTAATACCAAACCATTTACATACATATGGATGATATACCCTATCTGCTAAAAATATAAATGGCTTATACCATAGGCAATGCCAGAATGTACTACACTTGCCTCCAAACTTCTTAAATGCCCATCTGAACCCTCCAGAGAAGTACCAATTGTTAGCCCCTCTCTTAACCTTAACTTTGTATTTAAGATTCTTGTTACGGTTGCTAACCCTATCCCACGGCTTGACCTTATCGGTATCCATATCAGGAAGGAATGTCCAATGATGAAGCAAGGCACTGTAATAAGGATTGTATATCTTGTGTCTGTTTCTAATAACATACTCAAAAATATCGTATCCTGCTTGCCTGGCTTCTTCAAATCCTTTTTCTGACAAGAAAGCTAATATAGGAGCCAGATTCCAGATCTGATCTTGTGAAGTGAATGGAGAGAAGCATGGATCTTCGTCTTTCAACTCTATACCATTAGTGTACCCGGAACTTATTTTGGAAAGACCAAATTTGTTTGCGTCTTCACCATGTATGTCATCTCTTAAGAAAAATCCTTTTTCGAATTTGAAATAAATACCTTTATTGTTATTAAAAAATAGATCATAAGTAGTATCGGCAAGGCGAGTAAGTACCAATATGGCATTACGAACATCATCTTCTGTCTTATTGCCGAGAATTATTTCCGTGTATAGAAACTGAAGATACTGAGCCAGGTTAATGGTTCCGTCGCCGACCCAGCCTACCCCGTTCTTCACCGACGACAGTGGGATGCACGAGGCCTGCTCTGTGTAGCTGGTTTCATAAACAAAATCCCTATAGAAGACTTCTTTTATCTTATCGTATTTACTCCACAGATCTTCCATGCCATTACCCTATTACGATCACACAATCTCGTTTTTCTTTATTGTAGACCATCGTCCCCATCTTAGTGTACAGACCTTTTATATTTTGGTAATTGGTTTCACCATGAGCTGAAACGTTGGTAGTAATGCTATCGGAGTAAACTTCTTCGCCACCTTCGTTAATAAAATTAAATCCTTGTTTAACCATCTCTCCTCCAAGGTAGGCTGTAAAAGACACAACAACATTTCCTCGTCCTCTATTTCCATACCAATTACCATAGATATCAGCATTAATATTAGGTTCCGACTCGTCCATTCCCGGCGCTGATAGCAAGGTCTTCATCTTAATAAGCGCACCTTCAAGACCGGACTGCATGTTATCACCACCGTAAATAAGGTAATCACCTACCTGTTGTTGGGTGGTAGCCCACTGCTTACTCCATCCAACGTATTTATTATCTACATCCGAGATTCCTGTATTGGTGAACCCAGTTGCAGTATCAAAATCAGAACCGTCTTCTGATTCCCATCCGTACCTAAGAACAAGATAATCGAACTCAGGAATTACAACAACCTGCTCTCCGGCAGCTTGTGTGATTGTAACGTTCTTACTCTCTCCACCAGCCGTTACCTTAGCTACACCTCTACGATCTTCAGCTACCGGATTCGGTCCGGCTGTGAAGATGATATTTGCCGGTCCCACGCCTCTCATTTTGTCAGCGGTTACTATTTCGCTTGCTTGAACTTCCAACATATTATTTAATCTTTAAAATTTCAAATACATATATCCAACTCGACAAAAATACTATCGGGCAGTACATTGTCTCTACCAAACTCGCATCTCCTTTAAATTGCCTGATTGACCAAACAACCATAGACGCAATAACACCAAGCAAGTATATGAATATAATGACTTCTGTCATACCAATTTAAGTATATTATCGATTACAGGATACGCTTTAGTATATATCTCAAACTCAGCACGGCGCCGCCTAAGAGGTTCGTACATGCCTTTTAATGTCATACCCATCATCTTAAGTTCGGTCTTAGCATTTTTCAGCTTAACCAAATCTTGCTGTGCATACAACTTGAACAAATCGGCTGCTCCTTGTGCTTCTCCATTATACATCAGTTCCTCAAAGAATCTCATCTTTACAAAATTATCTACATAATCCAATACCAGACCTTGAGGCGTGTCTGGTATAATTATATTAGATTCTCTGTCGAAAGGAAGAGACCGGTACTGCATGTAAATGGGTCCATCAAAATTAGCATACAGGGATCCGTTTACGATATTTATCTCATACGGACTATCCTTTATTACCTTATTCCGGCATTTACTTAAACAAGAATCACGAAGCATAGGCTTGGCAAGACCTAACATTACTGGCCGGTCATAATAGCAACGAACTTCATGATCGCGATCATGAACATTGATATAAAATTTTTCAACTATCACTTTCTCGCATTCGTCTTTACAACATTCATCGCAAGAACACCACCTATAACTTCTTTCGGTACGTTCTTTCCAGGCTATTGTATTTTGAAGTTCTGGTATCACCTTATCACCTTCCGGCACCTCATATCCTTTAAAATCGCATTTAAAAGCCAGAATAAGATCAAAGTAATCTCCCGGCATACGAGCCTGTCCTCGCTTGACGTCCACTACCGCCTCTTTGCGCATAGTAATATCGCCTCCAAACTTCTTCAGGGCGATCTCTACCCATTTATAGATGGATACCTCATCTATCAGATCACGTTTGTCAAATGATCTTAAAGACGATTTTAACTCTATGATATAATCTTCGACTGTCATTACTTTTTAAAAAAATGGAGGACAGGAAACGAACCTGACCTCCACAAAGATATTAATAATCTGATTAATGACCTATTTTGCTGTTTTAAAAGTTAGGATCTTCAAACTTACCGTACTTTAGAAACGTGCTTCTACATTTCCCTTTTATACCATTGAGCGTAACTTCATATCCGGCACCAGTCATGTATATTGTTTGCTGATTGATCCTTTCACCGGAGTACTTATCCACAAAGTAAGATCGATAAACACCAAACTTATTTTTAACGATATCACTGTATAGTTCCCATTTACCCTGCCCGTTCCTGAACATGAATTTCATTTCTTCAAGAAACATACGGAGATTCTTTTCGGCAATAATGATCCCATTTTGTTCAAGCTTCTTCGCAATATCTCTAATCAACCACATGTTTTCATGATCAACCTTCTTAAATGACTCTGCAAACTCCACATCAGGACGCTGCTCTTCTATGGTCTTAATCGCCTGCTGTCTCTCCGCCTCTGCTTGTGCTCTCTCGGCTATGGCTCTATTTTTGGCATCAATCTCGTCAGCTAATGCTCTTAATGCAGACGGATAGTCTTTCGGTGTTATAGAATAGGAACCGGTTTTTCTTATAGAGGGAAGAACCTCTGATGTTACCCATCGTTTAAACTTCTTTGCAGACTCTAATTTGGAAGACAAAGCAAGAGAATACAACCCGGATTCATTGATTACCCGTATGCTATATAACTCATTGATTTCCAAGGGAGCCCAAAACGAGCCTCTCTAAAAATCAGATAGTTGCAAAAGAATGGTATCCTCTTCATCTACGTGTCTTTTTACTGGATTTTTAGGCGTAGCATAACCGAGCGATCGAGCTACATCTACAGCTACAAACCACACGTCACCATTAGGGTCCACTATAGTCCTAATGTTTCCAAACTCTGAATTTCTAAAGATTGTTACACTTCCGTTAGTTTCCGTTTCGCTGGATTTTTGCGTCAAAATAATGCTACTGTTCTTCGCATTGTTTTGAAAATTGTTTACCTTTGTCTCCATAGAACTTTGTCTATATAAAGATATTTGATTAACATTATATCCGCCCGCTTGAGAAAGTAGACGGATATGCAAAAGTAGCGATTATTCTATATACACAAAGGATGATCGCTACTTTTTTTCTACTTATTTCTATGACCTAATTCCTTGTCTTCGAAAACTCTCTTAATCTGGAAATCTTTAAACACTCTTCTTTTAGCAAGTATTTCATTGTACATAAATCGATATCTTCGTCCTTTATTCATTTTAACCCTTAACTTCTTTTTCAAGCTATCTTGTATTACAAAATGGTAATATCTTTTGGAGTCTGCGAAATCCATAGCCAGGTGGTTGTAGAGGTAGCCGTTGGTGCCGAGCCTGCTCACGATGTCCAGGTCCCGCCTGACGGCAAAGCGCTGCCCCGGTATAAGTACATGGCATAAGTATCCTACGTTATCTACATAAACACCGGCATCAGCCTCTATATAATGTTCTGATACGGTTTTCCATATAATAGACAACAACCTTAAAACCTCTCCCCTGTCTCTTATCATGCCTTTCTTAAAACCATTCTTTCTCTTCATGAGACGATGATAGTAGGCTGCAAAATACGGTGATTGTATTGATGTTCTTTTCATCATTCAAAAATTAAAATTATACATTTCAGATAATTAACATTAGAATGTATTGTTGCATCGAAATACTATTCTATATTTGCAAAGTCTACCGATCCTCACGGACAGGTAGACTTATATTTTACAAAATTAAAATCGTAGTAAAGTTATGAAATCAAATGTTGTTTTACAATCAAAAGATCGAGTTTTGTTAGGAATGAATGTGTCTGTTATGTCTAAAGATGGTTACATATGTATAACTGACGCGATGAAAGCCTTGTCTGCTAAAAGAGAAAAATTGGGTTTGGCTCCAAAACAATTGAGTCATATAATAGAAACTGAATCATTTAAAGAAAGGTGTACTGAATTGGTTAATAAGCTGGAAAATAAGCTTTTATTGAGTAGAAGAAATCTTCTACTCAATAATAACAAATTGAATATCAGCAGTGTAATGGATCTTGGGAAATTAGACCTTGCCTACAAAAAAGGAAAAGGAGTAGATCAAAAATGGTTTGTAAATCCTTATCTGTTTGTCATGATAGCATTAGAGATGGATCCAGAGATTTACGCAGAGGTTGTCATTTGGCTCACGGATGGCTTGATAGAAAACCGGAACGAAGCCGGTGATGCATACGTTAGGATGTGCAGCGCAATAAGCAGAATAGTTCCAAACAAGAATGACTTGAAAGACAATATAAAAAGAGTTGCTAAAGCTATTAATTTCATTGTTTTCAATAAACACGAAGATGGGATAAGGAATACTGCCAGTAAGGATGAGCTCAATGATATAATAGCCATAGAGAACGTCATAGCCTCTGTTATTGATGACGGTTTTATCAAAGATTACAATTCCTTGATAAATTACCTCGGAGACAAATGGAAAAGAAAATGGGGAAACCCTGTTCTTGCATTGAAATAGTACAAAAAAATACCCGGCCAAACTATATAATTATGGCCGGGTATCCAATAAAAAGAATCACTGAACAATTTGACTTTTCTGATTGGAATCAAGATTCGGATTTTCATCAATAGGAATCTGTAGCCTGAATGCTACTTCCTTTATCGTCTCTGCCACTACATACTCAATTAACTTGATAGGACAGATAAATTCGTATTCCCATTCAGACTCACACCCTTTAGGTGTAGGATCGCAGGCCATTAACTCCAGCGCCTTCTTTCTTCTTGTTGTGAAGAACTCTACGTTAATAAGCTCTATATGAAAATCCGGTATATAAATATAGTCGTTTTCTACATAATAAAAAGGACGCCGTTCTTTAACGTATTTAGCATACGGTCTTTTTTGTTCATTGCGATACGACTTTATTTCAGCGAACTTAAAAAATATAGTGTTATCTACGTTAGTCACCTTAGTAATAGCCGGTCTAAGAGCAGAATAAAGAAGCCCTGGAAGTTTATGCTTTGACCGCATCAAAGTATTGCATAACGCAAATTCAGCATCGCAGCAAACTATTTTATCAACTTCAATCATCTCCAGGCAAGTAACGTAAGTTAGGAGCCGGTGGTCGCCAAGTAACGTTCCATCATCCCACCTCTGGGCTGTATAAGATTCGGCTTTAGTTCTACCGATATTCAATATCCATCTCCGGCTAACATGGGAGTCTTTATCAAGGGCATGAATGCCATTTATGACTCTTGATACAAATTCACCATTTGTAATCATACTCCCCTCCTTTCTTTTGCTCTGGATTCTCTTGATTTAGCATTCAAGATCCTCATATAAATCTCTCTTTCGCTCATGCCGGATATGGTTTTTATAGCCTCATCCAACATAACTTTCGTATATAAAGGTTTAGGGAATCCTTTTATCTTAACCGGATCAGGAACTAACTTAGCCTTCCGATATTCATAAAATTTCTTAGAAGTTACATTAAGATAAGAAACAGCCTCTTCTCCGGTATAGTACTTAGCCGGATTAGCAAGCTGCGTCCATGTCTCAAGATCGTTGGCTGTAAGATGATCACATTCCCCGCTTAAAAACATCTCCTTTATCTTATCGCATACCGCCGCACCGCTTTTACGCAGCGTCTCTGTCAGAATTTCCTTCATTTTCAAAACATCCTGTTTTAAATCTTAAAACAATAGAGGCAATGATTATCAACAGAGTAACAGCCATAACAGACCACACTACGATACCACACTACGATATTGTGCTCAATAGGCATCTCTATATTAACCGTAACCCATTCTACACAGATATTAAAAATCATGCTATAGATCAATAACCTATGCCATATACAAAACCTGAACATTCTTGAAAAAGCCAAGAGAAATAGGTCCCATGATAGAGAATGACCTAATATCGGATACAGCCAATTAGTGATACTAAAAGGATAAAACTCATCAAAAATGCTGGCTAACATAATAACCTGCATCAATACAGGATAGTACTTTACAAACGTCACACAGACATTCCTTTGTCCTTTGCTAATAAACTTGTTGCTCATAATAAATTGTTGTTATGTTATTAAAATGGGGAAGGTGATCAGCACCTTCCCCTGGTTTTCAATCACTTTTTAGTGCTCGTCTTCTTTCTTTTCATCTTGCCTCCAACGCTACCGCCTTGACGCATTTTAGGTTTGTCTTTCTTATCGACTTCACCACCCTGACGAGCTTTCTTTTTACAAGCCATGATACTAAAATTTTAAAATTGAATGATATGCAATATTAATCATTTTTATTCTAATGGACAATACTTAAAACAAAATAATATAATCCAAAAAACATTCAAGGGAGAGAACTAAATCCCCTCCCTTGTTAATTATACGGGATTAAGATTCATCTGAGAATAAGAGTATTTTAAAGTTCCTCCTTCATCACTGCACTCAGCTCCATCTACGATAAAGTTGTAAGAAGCAGGTGACTCATTATAGACATTAAATATACCACCATTCTTGGAAATACCTGTTTTTTCAAATTGCCTTACAGTAGCACTCTTATACAATTTGCCATCATAGGATACGTTTATAGTTCGTATATACCATGTAGTATCCTTATTCTCATCTCCAACATGAACATATCCTGCCAATATACCTCCCGCTACAGCTCCGAAATACGAACAAGAGCTTCCAGGCTGTTTTCTCTGGGTTGTAGTTCCAATGCTTATAGTAGCTCCAGATATCTCACGGTAACTGGAATCTACTACCTTAATATCACAAGTATAAATTCGTATATCTCCATTTTCATCTCCAGTCCACTCGAATCCAGCAATACACTTGCCGGCACCAGTGTTATAAGAAACATTATTCTTCTTATAAGTAGCCCAAGAGCCGTTTTTTAATGTAATATGTGCTGGTACAAGCTTGACCTCAGCCGCAGCTTGTGTAACATTTATTTTCAATGTTTTACCACTGTCATTTTGAGTAAGCACAACGGATCCAGTACGAGAAGAAGATGTACTTGTGTTGGCAGTTATCTTAAGAACACAAACCATACTATCAGAAGCCTGATTTTTATACTCAGTCGTAATCCAAGACGGTTTAGACGTAGTGGCAAAACCATGATAAGAACCATTCAATGTACTTTTGATTGTATATTGAGCATCATTAGATGCAGCTTGAACAGATAAAGATTTATCTGAAGTAGTATTATCATTGAATGTGAACTTATAAAGCATTTGTCTTGCCTGCGAAATACTAAGAGTAATTGTCTTTCCAGATTCATTTTGAACAAAAACAATGTCACCAGATCTGGAAGAAGATGTTGTATTGGCAGATAACGTCACCACAGCCTTCATACTTTCAGATGTCTGATCTCTGTAATCAACAGAACACCAATCAGGTTTCGATTTAACAGAAAAACCTATATATGAATTACTCTTAGTACTTATGATAACCTCTTCAATATTCTGAGATTCTCCAGAGACGGATCTCGACTTGCTCGTTCTTCCATCATGGAACTGAAATTCGTATGGAGCATATCCGCATTTTCCAACTTCATATTCGTATTTGTATTCGGCATGACCACAATCATCATAACGAACGTATTTCACTTGATCATTCTTACATCCATTTTCTTGCCAAGAACCGTAAGATCCGCAATTACAGCAATTCCTACAACTTACAGAATATTGACGATTTATGCTACCAGAACAGCTATCACGATAAGCATCATACTGAGTATGGCCCACACAATCTCCTGTTCCGTAGTAAGACCAGGCTGTACAAGATTTTCCACCTCCATTAACCCATCTTGTGTCGTTATAAGAAGAAGAACATGGATTGGTGTCACGTTGTTGCTTCTGAGACGTACAACCGTCGCAACGGGTACTTCCGGTATCCGACCAAGAAGGAGTTGTGCTATCAGCTACGCAATCACCGTTTTTGTTAGCTACTGCCTGACCTTGGGAATTTACAGCATCTTGAGCCTTCTTATTAGCATCAGCTTGACTGATATTGGACGTAAATGGACCACCTACCTGATCTTGTGTTACGGTAACAGAAGAACCATGCTGACAGGTTCCGCAATTATTTCTGGTGAAGACCTTACTTGCTTTACCAGTCCAGGTACAAGTTCCCTGCGCGTCGGCAAGAGCCTGCCCCTGCTGTTCAACGGCAGCCTGAGCCTTGCTATTTGCGTCTTCCTGACTTACGGTAGACGTAAAAGGACCGCCAGTTACATCATCTTGGTCTATGGTAACTTTAGATCCGACACCGCCGTCAGCACATTGCTTTGTAAATTGCTTGCTATATGTTCCGGTCCAGGTACATACCTTATCTCCACCTTCTACCCATCGTTCATTTTCTCCACCATAGCATTCGTTGGTATTAACCTGTTTTTTATAAGATTTACCACCTTCACATTTGGTTTCGAGCGGCTCGGAATCTACCCATACAGGGTCGGTGTTATCTGTTTCACACGTTCCGTTCTTATTAACATAAGCCTGACCTTGTGCTTCTACGGCTTCCTGAGCCAGCCTATTTGCCTCTTCCTGACTTTCATTAGAATAGAACGGTCCACCTACCATATCTTGTGTTACAGTAAGAGGAACGCCATGTTGACATGATCCGCAATTATCTTTCGTAAATTCCTTGCTATATACGCCTACGAACCTACATTTACCTTTCTGGTTGGCAATATTCTGTCCTTGGGCTTTTACAGCAGCCTTAGCCTTATTATCAGCATCTTCTTGACTTACGAAAGAAGTAAAAGGATTACCTTCAACATCAGCTTCACTTACCTCTACTTCTGTTCCTGAATCCGGTATCTCACAGTCGTTCTTCTGGAACGTTTCTGAATAATGACCGGTCCAGCTACAAACTTTATTTCCGCCGTCTACCCAACGTTCTTGATTATGAGTTTCAGAACATTCATTGGTGTCACGTTGCTTTTTCTGAGACTTACCTTCGCTACATCTAAGTTCTTCCGGTTCTACGTCTTCCCATACAGGATCGGTGCTTAATGGCGTACAGTTACCGTTTTTATTAGCATAAGCCTGACCGCCTTCTTCTACGATCCTACGAGCTTCTGTATCTGCCGCCTCTTGACTTTCTGTTGATGTAACAGGGCTTCCATTTACCATCTCAGCCGTAACCTCCATCTCTACACCTTTATGACAAGCCTCGCATTCGGGAACGAATCTCTTGCTGTAATGACCGGTATAGACCGTCATATCTTCGCAATTCCCTTTATTATTGGCAATAGCCTGACCTTGCTCTTTGACAGCAGCCTGAGCCTTGTTATTGGCATCATCTTGACTTACGGTAGATGTGAAAGGAGCACCAACAACATCTTGTTCGGTTACAGTAATCTTAGACCCTACTTGGCCTTCATCACAATCGTTTTTGGTAAATTCTTCACTGTATTTACCAGTCCACGTACAATGACCGTCTTGGTTGGCTATGGCCTGGCCCTGTTGCTCGACGGCAGCCTGAGCGAGCGCGTTAGCCGCCTCCTGGCTTTCGTATGAAGTAAAAGGACCACCAGTTACATCGTCTTGGTCTACTGTTACCTGCGAACCTACGCCTTCTCCTTCACAATTGTCTTTTGTGAATACCTTGCTATATACACCAACAAATTGGTTTTTATCTATGCAAGTACCTTTCTTATTTGCAAGATCTTGTTTCTGTTCTTCCATAGCAGCTTCAGCCAAAGCATTAGCTGCCTCCTGGCTTTCCCTTGACACAAAAGCATCTGGGTATCCGGCAAGATCCTTTTCAGTCAAATCAACGAAGCTTCCGGTCTGAGATTCGGCATCGCAATCATTTTTCTGAACACGAGCCGAAGCCTTTCCTATAAAATAATTAGGATCCTCAATGCATTCACCATTAAGGTTGGCTTGTTCTTGACCGTTTTTCTCTATATCATCAAGAGCTTTCTTATCAGCATCTTCTTGACTTACGTCTGATGTGTATTTACCGGCTTCTACTGTGTAAGTGTAAGGAGCTCCGATAAACCCATCTTCGCAGTCATTCTTATAAAATACTTTTGACTTCTCTACGTTATACCATAAATTTGTTTCACAGGTGCCATGCTCATTAGCATATCCCGGACCTTCAGCTTCCAAGGCTTCCAAGGCCTTCTGATTAGCATCCTCCTTAGAAACAGAAGAAGAGAAGCGGCCGGCTTCTACAACGTACTCTACCATAGATCCAACTTCAGTCACCTCACAATCTGTCTTTTGGAACATCTTGGATTTCCTGTCGTTGTACCATTTTATGGTATTGCAAGTACCATGAGAATTAGCATAGTCTTGACCTTTGGCATTCAACTCAGCTTCAGCCTTACGGTCGGCATCTTCTTGGCTTATGGTAGAAGAAAATTGCCCGGCTTCGATTGTCATCGTAACCAAACTTCCTTCTTCAGTATCAGGATCGCAATCGTTCTTTCTAAACGACTTTGATTTCTTGACATTGTACCATAATATGGTTATACAACGACCATGCTCATTAACCCAGTTCTGACCATTTTGTTCAATGTCTTTCATAGCCTTGTCATCAGCATCAGACTGAGATATGATAGACGTGTATTTTCCGGCCTCAACAACGTACTCAAGCTCTTCCCCTTTCTCTGTCTCAGGATTACATCCTTCTTTTGTGAAAAGAGCCGATTGTCTTTTATTTCTATAAACTACCTGTTCTTTTTTTTTATGAACTAACGTATATTCTTCAGATACGCTACCGTCCCTGGAAGACACCCTTATCTTGACACTTCTGTTGACACCAGTATCATTTTCATCAAAGTAAATATTAACCTTACTGTTAAGACCGCCTTCTTTCTTATCTATGTTCGCCCAACAATTATCTACTTTCATTCACTAACCCTCCATCTTAAATTTTTGGGAGTTGTACTTACGTTGATTACCTCAGAAGATCCATCGGAATCAAGATCAACAACATCCTTGTCCAGGTGAATTTCCTCCTTATCCACAGACTCGCATTCAACTATTTCAATAACATAATCTTTTATATTACTTTCTATACTCAACTGCGTGCTTGTTTCATCACCCTCAACCTGTTCAAATTCCTTATCCAATTTGATGTAAGGAACAACCTTTCCGGGTTGATAGATAGGAATCAGTACACCATTTATAGTTATATTCTCATTAACTTCATCCCCATCCTCATTATCAGGCATGGAAACAATCATCGAAACCTGGAACGTGTCTTCAAGACCCGGATCACCAGGGAAACCATAATCAAGCCTAATATCATTGACGTCAATATTTAGACCGGAAGCGGTAGTAAATGCTTTTATAATACCCTTTATATCTTTCTCACCTGTAATAAGGGCATTGATAGAAGCGGCGTTGGTAGTAATAAGGATCTGCTTGTCTCCACCAGATATAGGGAACTCCAGCCTGCTAACCGAGACTTCTGTGATCTTAATGCCTTTTTGCCTGAAAGTAATAGCTTTCATACTTTCAGTATCGGATTTCTTCACAATTCGGATAGTGATCCTGTCTTCCCTTCCTTTCCAAGATGGAGCATCGAAATTCATTTTATCACGACCGACACCTTCCTTCTTGTCCGAGGTAAGCCAAGAACCATCATCCATCTTATATATTTTCTCTCTCGACATAATTATCCTCCCTAATTTAAAGTGTCAACTCCCATTCAACTCCATCATCGACAACCACCTGAACCGTAGCCGTACCTCCTGTAGCTTCAAATGTTATGTCAGTAGGAATAACGTCGAATATCTCTTGTACACCTACACATCCTAAGCCACAGATAATGTCCTTAAACCATTCCTCTTTAGCATATTTTTTAAGAACCTCTTTAAAGAACTCACGAAGCCAATCCGAATCAATGGATTCCTTAAGTATGGTTTCTATTATTTCCTTAAGCCAAGATTCGTGCATTTCCTCTTTCAGAATCTCTTTAATAAGCTCGATAATGGTTTCTTTATCTAACTTATCAGAAGGCACAGAGCCATCAACGAGATTACCCCCACATATAAATCCTTTGCATTTTTCTGCCATTTCTCATCCTCCTAAATTAACAATGGAACCCATAAGAACTATTTGCCTCTTCTCGGTACACGACCCTCACTTCAGCAAATTCATCTTGTTGACACATATCCCGGCAGAACCTAACAGTACGGCCCTGGACTTTATACATATCAGAAGGTACGACACCTCCGCAATAAGATACAAGCAAAATCTCTGCCGGATCCTTCTTTAGAACCACATGAGAAGTACCGTCAAATACTTCTGTATTGACAGATCCACTTACGTTAATACCCCTTGAAACGTATTTGGCTAAATTAGCCAAAGCCCTGTCTAAAGGCATACCATGATACAAACCAGCTTCTTCTATAGTTTCTCCATCATAGAATATGTTAGAAGAAGGAATATTGCAATGATGCGGGCGTTCGCACCCACCATGACTGCCAAAACAACCTTTACCTGTTATTGCCATTGTTACTCAAAATATTTATTTTTTGTTTTAAAAATTCTATTTCCCTATCTTGATATTCCATACGGCATATCATTGCATTGATTAAAGCCGTAAGATCAGATTTCTGAGCCAGACTGAAGTAGCCAGCGTTGATGCCGTCAGCGCAGTACACGCAGTTCGTGCAGGTGTATCCGTCCGGGCATGGTACCGGCGTCTCGTCCACATGTGGAACATATACGTGTTTACCACTTAAGTCCTTACCAATTTGTGCACTCTTTTCCATTTTGAAGTTGTTTTTCAAGTTTTTCAACCCTTTGTTTTAAAAGCGTATTTTCTTCAACCATCCTATCCAAAAACTTATCTATGTTTTCAAAAACCAGTTCTATATTATGCATAACCTCATTATAAGGCATACCTGGAGTTAATTTGGATATGAATGTCTTGCATCCTGTATAATGAATGCAATGATCGCTTAAATGACCATACGGGCAATCGCATTCTTTTGGAAGAATTTCGCAATTGTCCGTACAGTCATTACACGGATCAGACCCGATACAGATATTAGATCTCAGAATATCAGGTCTGTCATCTTTACAAGTGTTACAATTCATGACTTTCTTTTTTTTGGTGCAAGATAACAATTTTCATTCACACCATCACAATGAGAAGTCAATCAATGTATTCCAAGCGGTTAGTGCTGCCTTTAAAAACGTATCCGCATCTGTTTTCTATCTCTACATCGGTAATAGGGAAAATAGCATCTTTGCCATAAGTAAGTTCGCATTTTGAAATAAAATTTACTATACCTTGATAATTACCATGAAATTCCCTTGCGAGTTTCCTGCCGGTAGGAATCCCTTCTTTATTGGTTTCAGGAATACCTATCAAGCACTTTATCCAGTTTGGTTCATTCTTGTTATTGCTTCGTATTTCGTAGTTCACGATATCAAATACAATACCTTCAAGGTTCTTGACATCGATGCTGTCCGCATCCATTTTCTTATCAATACGAATCGTGCTTGTTAAATCTCGTAATTTCATGATATTTTCTATTTTTGACATTAATGAATAACTGTCACAGTGTTTTAAAAGACCGAAGTAAGAAGACCAGCTTTCATTTGTAATACACTTCTTCGCGTCTTTGGCTACCCTCTTCCTTATTGTCACATAACCTTTATTGTGTTCAGATACGCCTTTGTTATTACGGTGGAAAACATACCCGCAAAAATCAAGAGGTCTATCCATGTCTGTTATAATACAAGTATGCCTTTTAGATCTTATCTTAAGCTCATACCACCAATAATTCTTAATCCTCCATTTGGCAGTATTAGCATCCTCCTTAGTATAGAAAGCAAGGAAATTATCGTCGGCATATCTCAATGAAAAAGGAGCTATTCTCTTTGCGAGATCATCAAAATCTTTCATAAGGAGATGATGAATGAAAGGGCTTGTAGGGGTTCCTATAGGTAACTCTCCAGATACGAAACTTACGTCTATTACAAAATCTATAAACTTTTTATTTGAAATAAAGTTCTTAAGTACTTTTCTAAATACTTTGTCTTTTACATGGTTATAACATTTACGTTGATCTATAACCAGGCAATACTTCAAATCAAGTCTATCATAATAAACATGCTTCATCTTTTTAATAAGAGACCTTGATTTAGACGATGCTGTTATGCCAAATCCCGGCTTACAATTAAGACCATTCATATTATCCTTCTCATAATACAAAGGACCTAACTTTACTAAAACAAGATGCTGATAGATTCTGGTGGTAAGATCCGGGCTGTTTATTTCACGAACCTTACCATTCTTGTTTTCTTTTACAAGTTTGCGATATTTGATTTTGCTAACATAAGTACCATCTAAATACCATTCATACAATTTTAACGAATTACCATCAAAATCAGAATTAAAATTAACAACATCATTCTTTTTAGAATGGTTTTTAAATGCCGCTTCGCATGCTTCTATAATATCATCCAAACTTACATCTATATAGTTTGAAACTGATTTCAGTTGTGGGCTAATGACGGGCTTACGACCGTCGCGCATCTCTATCATATTTTTATCATATAACCTCATACGCTTGTCTTTTATTGATTATCCACTCCTGGGAAAGATTAAAAAGAATATACCCAATTTTTTAGCCCACACAGGGTAAGGCCGCAATTGTTGCGATTCGTATTAGAAGTGGCGTTATTCGCATTCAGATTACGAGGCGAGCAATTGCCATTGTTCGCATTACCGCCGAAACGAGCAGCCAATTCTTTTTAACCTTTTTCTCAACCGTTATTTGCTATTTCAGAGGTCAGATCCCAATGTAAGACTTGTTAGCAGACTAACGGATTTCATTGAATAAATTTTTATTGTTTATAATGTTAACTATCTCTGTTGTCTAATGACATTGCAAATGTATGTATAATATTTTATAGCTACAAAACAATTTGTATTAAATATTTTAAATTTTTGTTTTGTAGCTATAAAATATTATATTAACAAGATACGGCTGCGCCGTGATATAGTATATAAGGCTGCGCCTTATCGCTGCGCTTATGATGGCTGCGCCATCAATGGGTTACACCCATCAAACCTGCGGTTGACTGACGTCTAATAACAACTGGGCAAGGCCGCAATGGCTGCGAGCCGTAAAAGAAGTGGCGTTAGTCGCAAGCAGAAAACGAGGCGAGCAAAAGCCATAGCTCGCATGACCGCCGAAACGGGCAGCCACTCTGGACTTTATACCAACAGATGAAGCCCAGTAGCAATTGTCCCATGTATAAAAACATTCTCCTGTTCCGATACTTCCCCCTTTTTTATCCTTCCATCCGGTATAAGGAATACGGTGTAAAGCAAAACTATCTCCTAAATTCTGGGTAGTTGCTATCTTTTTATATTTAGATTCAAAATTAAAAACCTCACCATTATTTATAGTAGACCTTTTCTCATATGTCCATTTCTTTTGATCTGGCTCTATATAAATATCAATAGTATTACCTATTCGAGTGACATTAGGATCATTTAAACAAGTCCCTACCTGTTCGTATCCTCCTCCACAATGCCTAAAGACATCTCCAGACAAATTCATGCCATCATACAAAGACATCCTTAAAATAACTTCCAAATCAAATTCTGCCGGTTCGTCATTTTCGTTTAAGGCTGATATAGTGCCGGTCATTTCCTTAAATACAATAACATTCATATGACCTTCAGCCATACTCTTGGCTCCCTGGACGTTCTTATACCAGTATTTTCCTCCATAAAAATCAAACTCTGATCCTTCTTCTACGCCCGTCTCGAATGCAAAAGAAGCCGCCATCTGGCTTTCCATGCACTGTTCTTTAGGATACTCTGAATTTATGAGGTAAGAGAAGTAAGTTTTTTTAGTAGGTTCATAATGGATAATAGAAGAAATGTTGTTCCATGTGGCATACATCCATGTATCTTCTCCTTTTTTACGGTATTTCAATCCTCCGTATTTATGGTAATTAACATCATTACCTATCTCGGAGTTACATGATATCCCTGATCCAAAAGTATCTGGATTAACCAAGTATTTAGTACCGTACAACATTTCAAGGTATATGATATAAGCATTCAAGGTTAAAAATCCACCTTCAGAAAAAGGATAAGAAGATTCAGGATCTACGTTATTAGCCCTCGAATACTTAGCTATATTGATTTGATTTACGTCATTGCTTCTCGGATAAGTTCTTCCATTTAGAAACATCGTGCAGGCGTTACCAATTCCGGCTCCGGATTTACAATTTGTTTCTCCCTCATACAAGAAAAAGAAAGATCTTGCCTTGGAGTCTACTGTACATACCGGTCCAGGAGATAAGGCTGTGGGCGGCAGCACAGGGCACGTCTGGCGCAGGTCAAGTCCGTCCAGCATAGGAACCGTGTCTGCGTCGTACACCCCAGACCATATTTTCCCACTTTTTCCAACTACCTTATCAGCTACATACAGGCTCTTGCTACATCCTAAGAATATGCTATAATTCTTTGAAGTAGTCTCCCAAGGTCTTAAAATCCTTACCTCTGACCCTGATACATTATAAAGTTTTTGATCAATACCATACTCTTCGTAAAAAGCCTTGGCGTCAAATGCTCCGGCATCACAATACTTATTTTTATGACCGTTATCCAAATACAGTTCCACATCGCATTCGGCTCTCATTTCCTCGGTTATACCTACCGTAGGAGCAAAATCTCCGTTTTCAAATCTAAGGAGATTATTCTTACGAAGCTTTCCTACCGGACGCACTTTGTCTCCGGTATTTTGAGTCATGTCTATAAGGTAAAAATCCCAAGAAGGGAGAAGGCTTTTGTCGCCAACTGATTCTGTGGCTTCTGGAGGAAGCTGATCCTCAGCCCAAGCGGATGCCGATCCCGAAGCACCTTCTTTAAGAACGTTGAAAGTATTACCATCAGACAAAACAAAAGGCTCAGATTCCTCCCCTTTCTTCGATAAAAACTTTTCCCTTTTACCAACTTGATTAACGACTATGTTCTTCTTAGCCTTATTCCCTTCATCGGAAATAGTGTAATTCAAAGTCGTATCAAGACCTTCATTTATTTCAGAAAACACCGACACCAGTTTATCATTCTCACCTTCTGTCGGATTAAATTTTACGTTGCTCATTTTCAAAAATCAAATTTGCATTCATCAACAACAGGCTCGCATTTGGTATTTTCATTAACCCATTTCATGCCCTCTTCTTCCAGTATCTTCTTAGCCTTTTCATTGGCATCATCAACGCTAATGAAAGACGTTACGGTACCAGCGTATATCCTCCTGTATTTCTCAGGGGCCTTCCATCCTTCCTTACAACGTTTACTAAACCAACCATGTTGATCTTCGTTGTAATAAACGGTTTTACATACTCCAGATTCGTTAGCGGCAGCCTGCCCTTCTTGCTCAAGAATCTTCGCAGCTTCGTAGTTGGCTATTTCGGTACTGAACTTAGACCATACACGCCCGGCCTCTACCACGTGATGTGTGGGTTGTTCTTGTTTTTGACCATCAGGACAATCATTTTTAAAGAAATCCCCTTCCTGTCTTGTGTTATAATATACCTCGCAACAGCCACCTACTTTATTAGCATACAACGGACCTTCTTTCTCCGCAAACTCTTCCGCTTTCCTATCTGCATCATCCTGGCTTATATCCGAACAAAATTCAGCCTCATGAACGATAAACGTTTCTTCAGAACCAAGATCTTCCGGACAGTCAGATTTCTTGAAAGCTTTTCTGTATTCCTTGTTGTAATACATCTTTTTCATGACAAGATCTTATTAAGTTCCTCTTTAAATTTCTGAATCTCGTCCGGGCACAACCCGCATTCCCCTTCACATACGATTCTTTTCATACGATCTATTTTAAGAACCGTATCTATATCAGGTTTTATACCTACCTTATACTTATGATATTGTAAATACTGATCAGCCTTACATGCTATAAAACGATCAGCACACTCACATAAGTAAGATGAAGGGAAAAGAATTTGCTGTGTACTTCCGGTAGCTGCCATATCACTTTGACGTAAAATACCTGGCGTATTCTTTATTTATGTATTCAGAATAAGTAGCAAGATCATCCGGATCCGGACACTCGTTCTTCAAATTAACAATCCAGCCTCTTACCAGTTTTTGAATATCAGCATACCTTTTACTTACACCTCCTACAAACCTGAACTTGCGATGAAGGTCTATGATTTTCTTGTCCAATACAGCAAGTTCATCGTATTTCTGAATACAAGCCGCATTAGAATCAGCTTTAGGTGTCGTATTCGACTGAGGCTTTATAGCCCTATTTCTATTAACAGAAGTAATATTACTTCTTCCACATCCACATCCCATAACTTATTTATATTTAATTAATTACATTTTGCAACCACAATTCTCACAATTATTGAGAACGTAAATCAATTTAGATGCCTTTTCGTATAATTGTTTTACGTTTTCAAAATTCCCTAATCTCATATTGGCCTCAGCCGCAGCCAGCAGAAACTCTATTTCTTTTATTTTGTCAATAACGTCATCATCCTCATGATCACACAATACGGTTGACCTGGCCCATATCTTATCTATGTTAAGACGAATCAGATCGGTTTTTAAATACTTTCTGTTAAATGAATAAGATGAAGGACTACCTTTTATGGTAATATCGTATATACCATCTTTTAGGTTTTCAAAATCATTTCCACGACCGGGATTTATGCCAAGGGTCTTACTGTTGAATACATTCAACTGATTCTTACCAAGATAATAAACATACTTATTTTCATCTTCAGGTGGCACAATCTCTATAATAGCCGGTCTGTCTGCAAGTATCCCCCATTCCGACTGATCGGCTATGCGAAGCGTTTTAGGGTTGTTGGTGCTTATAACCTCAAAATCAAGATGGATGTTGTTCATACTCTCCTCCCATCCCATTCTGGTAAGGGAATCATCGTATCTGGCTGTTATATCAGCTCCCTCTACCTCAGTGCTATTAACACGTACCTCGGTACCATTTATCTTGACTCCTACTATTTGGGCCACCAATGACTTAGCCATACCAAACATAGGAACAATGATTTCTCCGTTGTAATCAGTTCCTTCATTTGGATACTGTACTACTTCCGTCTTGTACAGGCCATCATTTCTTCTGGCTACTATTCTAATAACCATCTGATTTTCCACATCGTAGTCGGTCATTACTATCCTGACATAGAAAATGTTATTTCTTATCTGTGGTAAAATATCGATATAATTCATAACTTACCTTTTTCCACAAAGATAAGTAAATGGGGTGATAAAAGTTTAAAATGTTGTGTATTAAATAAAATAGGACGTGATTATTACCATATCCGATAATAGATTCCAGCGCCTAAGTAGGGGGAGAAGCCCTCGCGCCCAACCCCATACCCTGCCGTCAGTCCTATGCCCCAGCGCCGGCTCTTTTCGTATATTATTTCTTTTTTGTGGTAGATGATCATCGTGTCCAAATTAGGTCTGTATCCGCTTATAACAGCCCGATAATCATCTGTGTTGTATGTTTTTCTTTGTATAGGAATATTGATATAAACAGTGTCTTTTATCGTATCTTTTTCAACTATAGCATCCATAGGGAAAGGTATTTCTACCTCCCCTACGTCAACTATATACTGAGGAACAGGAACAGGTTGGATAATGGTATCTACTACCGTATCTATTTCTATATCGTGTATTATTTCTTTCTTCTTGCATGTTTTACCAAACAAGAAAGATATAAAACACAGTAGAAGAACTCCTAACACATGCCTGGCTCTCATTTTTTGCAAACACATCTTTTACCCTCCTTATCTTCATCTAAAAGTTCTTGTATATCACCGTTGTTAATACCTTCTTTAAGCTCTTCTCCGAATGGAACTTTCCGCCACCAACTTACTTTGCTAAAGAAATACTTAACGCCTTTTACTATCATCAAATCAGGTGCAAGGTCGCCGAGGCGTTTGAATGCCATTCCACCGTATAATATTAAGGCGAATATCGTAATCCACTGAAGAAGCATGTCTATAAACTCTGGGGATTTATGCCCTCCCATAGACATAATAAGATCCATTCCGGATATGGTAAACAGCCCGAAAGAGCAGGCCGCGAACTCAAGAAGGATTTTCAAAACTCCAATTTCGCTTATGCATGTCAATATCTTAAAAGGCCTCTTTCTCTTTCTTCGGATATAGCAGTGTTTGATACTTTTTATAGTAGCTAACAAAAGATTTATAGCTAATATAAACAATATAGAATATATAAGGTGGTGAATCTCCTGGAAATTCATCCACAATGCTGATAATCCGGAAATGAGAAAAGCCCAGAAACTTTCTAAATTCATCCTTCCTACAAATCTGTAAGCCATATTAGAACATAGTTACTTTCTTGCTACTTCCAAGAGAGTCATATACGTCAATATGGACCCAATTGGTACCTGATTCTAATCTAATGGGACAAGGAAGTAGATCCTGCGACTGAATTATTTTATTCCTTGTCTCTTCTGCCGTCATACCCTTGGCATCAAAATCGATGGCTGCCCCAAGCATATGAGGACTGATATACAAAGACCCTGATACGGTCTTGGATTTTACTATGTCTGAGATATTATTCCTAAACCCACGCTCATCAAACCTTCCGCCCGACTTCCAGGTATTAACCGTCATCGGAGTTTTCAAAATGTCTTTTCTTAAAACCAGTATCGTGTGAAGCAACTCAGTTCTTAAATACCTCCAGCAAAGATCTTTGTCTCTACCGTATTCTTTAGGACCAACTAATTCAACAATACTAAAATACTGACTCAATTCTTTTATAATATCACTTCTTTCCATAACTTAACCTTTTTCACAAAGATAATCAGAACATTACCTATATGAAAAATAAGTAGAATCGGGATTAAAGAAAAACCCCTGCATAAATAAATATACAGGGGTTATCCATAACATTAACAACAAATTACGACCTAAACAACCCTTACATATCCGGCTGATACAAGATCAGAAAGGTTCTCGTAAGCCAAAGGGATGCCTGAATCTCTTATGCAAAGATACTTAATTTCTTTGTCAATGTAATACTTTCCATTCTCTAAAATAGAATTATATACCCAAGGAATAGGATCGTCTATCGTACCTGAATGCTTTTCTTGAACAACCATATACAGGCTTTCAGTTCCACCTCCCTGACCAGGGACCCAGTCGGCTTGGAGATTGTGATTTTGCCTTACTTCAAACAGAGTCCAATCCAAATCCGAAGGTTTGTTTTTGCTACGGAAACGCTGCCCTTTTACAACAGCCGTGCCCATAGGAAGACCTTTGTCGCCGTAAACTCCATCCTTGTCCCAGATAGGGTACAACCCCTTTATCTTAAGAGCAAGATTCTGGTCAGTGTTTTCCAACATAGCCGGCGTGTTGATCATCGCCCTCATGTACATGGCTGTAGCCTTCTCCGGATCATTGGCTTCAAGGATCTTATTTTTTTCTATGATCTGATCCTTTGTCCTTACCAACTTCTCAGGATAGCCTTCATCTACTTTCATAGACTCAACTTCACTCCTGTCGGTTTTAGAAGCTATTTCCTTTTCTATGGCAACAGTACGATCGTTGCACTCAGATTCATATACATGCATTTCATTCATTGCCGTATTAGCAATATCAAGCTCGTATTCTGAATCTGCTACGGATACGGTGTATATCCCGCTTCCTTTTGCTACGTCAATATCGTTTTTAACCTTCTGTCTCATGCTGCTGTTATACCATATCTGTTTACCATCCAAACTATAAGAACGGACAGCATCAGAATAAGCATATTCCCTGGCCTCAGAAACTTTCTTGTCCTTAGCCTTGGCAAGCAACTCCTCTTCAGTTGGTCCAGGAGGCTCCGGGTCAAGCTGCATAGCAATAACTTCTTTCACACTCGCATCAGGATTGTTTTGATGGAATTTTTCTTGATCGGAGTCAAGTTGAACCCATTTACCATCTAAGAAATCTTGGTAAGAATACCCTACTTCGTAAGAAGAGGAGTCCAACTCGTATCCTTCCCAATAAAAACCTTTTATATTCTTATTTACATAAAGCATACTCTATCCTTTCTATTAAGCTTGTTCACCTACTCTGATAACCAACTTATCATTGATATACCAGATACTTAATTCTATAAAACTGTTTTTAGGTACTATTACGCTATCGCCTGACATACTCTGGAACTGGCCATAGGTAGGAAGTGGCTGTGTGATGTCTGTGCCGGTGGTGTTGTTGACCCGCACCTGCCACTCCCTCCCAACATACTCAGAAGATACGGTCATAGACAGATTCGTAGCAGAAGCTACGTTGGCTATAATATTATGAGTGTCTTTAGGAAGATTAACCAATGTCGTAACAACCCTGGGAGCTTTAGACATAAACCTCAGATAAGACATCATAGTATTAGACAACGTAACCATATTGCTCAATACCTTATAAGCCTTATCTTGAGTAACAGTATATGTTCCTACATGAATCTCTATATCAGATTCAGATACGCCTTCTCCAGTATTGGTATCTGAAAATGAAACAAATACAATCTTTAATTCAAAAGCACCTTCAAAATCCCTACCTTCTAAAAAATAATCCAAAGAATAGTAATTGCCAGCTAACTTTCCTAACGTAATTTTATTATTGTAAGCATCCAGGACCTTCCCAAACGAAGCTTCATCAAGTGTTCCTGAATTACCTGAAAACATAGATAGATCAAGATAATTCGAATCTACTCCTGTACTTACCATACCAAGCGATTCAAGCACCTTAGTTCCACCTTCTTCAGTAACCAAAATATATTCGTTATACACGTTTTTGGTTTCTGTAGATGCCACATCATCTTTTACAAGATACATGACATTATCCTTCGCCTCTTCAACAGCAGGAAGTTTGCTAACAATCTGCTTCTTCCATCCTGCTGCCGATACAGCATCATCTATGTACTGTTTTGTTACATGATCTCCCCATGTCATGTTACTAAGAAGAGTCTTGCTACCGTCTTGACTTCCAGCAGGGGGAGCCGGGATGAGGCCTCCCTTGCCCGACTCCGAACCTGTTCCAGGAGCAGCCTGCACCACATTCTCAAGTCTGGAATCAACCTCCCGACCTTCGAATTTACTGTTATAACCTACTTCTGCCATTTTTTTTATTTCTTGTTAATTTTATCCAACAATTTCTTGATCTGGTCTACGATGTCCATCACCGCGCCAACCTTGTTTTTTACGTCCTCAACCTTCTGATCAATCTTAGAATCCAAAGCCTTTAAACGGTCTTCGTTTTTACGATACACTAAATACAGGGCTAAACCGATGATTGCTATCGTAAGGATATTAGCCAAAACGCATCCGATTATTATTTGAAACATGATGATTATATGGTAGATAACGCTACCACACGCTTTAATTATTCAACTTTTTACAAATATAGCAATTGTCCCAACCATAACAAGATCAAAGACGCTCGTCATTAACATCAGACACCCATTCTTTAGATGAAAGAACAGATTCAAACTCAGAAGAAGGGCTGTCATATACCGGATACGGATATTGAGGTTCGTCATCAGCCTGCGTGTCTAAAGACTTAAATAGAAGGTCATAATGTTCTACATGTAAAATAACTTTAGAGCCATCTACGCTCGCTCTTGGGCTGCCTATTCCTAATTCACGTCTCTTTTCTTCAGATACGGAATCATATACTTCTTTTGGTATGATAATGAATTTCATATTATTTTGCTTTTATAGTTTGTAAATAGTTGTATGCTTTGATACATTCGTCTTTGGAAAATACCTTATTCATATACAAAGCCATATTTTTAAAAATCATATGACAAAAATCAGAGCCCCCTTGTCCTCCAATACTCACTTGAGATGGTCCTTTATTTCCATCACCGTATAATAAATCAACTTCATTCCAATTTTCATCATAACCCTTACCTTTAGACGTTATAGCTTTAAATGTCATATAGTCGGTGATATTTTTCTTGTTTTCAAAAGTTGAATTTATCATTACAGTAGCACCTCTATTGTATCTATTTTGTATATATAAATGAGACACACTATTTATACCAGCCACAGTATCATCTTTTTGAATGAATTTCCATTCACCTATAAATGTAAAATCTGCTTCGTAAACGACAATATTGGAAGATGCTATATCATCCACCCCATCAGTAACCAGGTAGCCTTCGTATTCGGGGATTTGCTCTATGGTGATATCACAGGTTTCTTGTATTTTATCTAATGTAAATCCATACCAATCTCCATTTGCTTTAAATAAAAAAGACGGTAATGTATAAATTCCATCTTCTGATATTTTGTATATCTGTTGTCCTTCAGAAGTTACTTGTTTATAGGATAGAGTTTGACCATCTTTCAGTCCATAAAATTTTATCTTATAAGAAGGAACTATAAAAGAAGGTTGTTCAGGATAGGATTGATAATATAACTGTGTAGACGCAACTTTAACTGAAGTTATATTTACAGAATAACTCGTCCAAGTTAAATCCGCTCTATCAGTAGATTGAACCCATCTACCACCAGCATAATTCTCAGCATACAACCCATACCCACTCCCTTCTGCAAACCCAAAATTCGACAGCACAAGATTATTACCATTGCCTGTAATATTGGCAATAGTAGCACGATCTTCGTCCTCGTTGGTTTTGCCGGTGACTGTCCATGCTTGGTCGGGGAAGAGCCAGGGATAGGTTTTGACGAAGTAGTCTTTGATCTTGGTTAGCTCTTCTTCGGTGGCATCGTGGTCGAGAAATACAAATTCCCAGATAGCAGCGTTAATACAAGTTCCTACATTAGTTGGAGCTAATTTCCCAACATGTAGCACATCTGTTCCTTCAAAATTACCAGTTGTAATCGAAACACCATTATAACTTTTAGATGTCTGATAAGTAAGGATGTGTGATAAATCCATTTCACTCCCTATTGCTCCAAAAGATATAGGCTTATTAAGATGCTCGGCTTGTATATTTCTATATTCTAACAAGAAGGCACCATCCTTGATCCAATTCTTTACATTAGATACTAATCCTTGGGCTATTTCACCCCTTGTAATCCACTGTCTCAACGCTACAACTGTATATCCCTTTTCCTTAGTCAGAATAGGGAAGTTATCACAAACACCATAATCGTCTACTCCGTCAAAGACGAGTGCGCCGGGATAGAGGGGTAGTTGCTCAACGGTAAACGAACCTACTTTGCCGCTAACATTAATATAAACAGCTAAAAAATCATCTTCTTTTATTGCAGGAATTTCAGTGACGCCATTAGGGTTTAATGATACCGTTACTGTTGTTGCTGTTGATGTAGAAGGCGCATAAAATGATAAAGCCATATCACCTTCATCGTATCCTTCACTTGATATTTTTATGAAATAAGATTTATTAAATTGGTAAATATTCTTTGGTATATAAATAGCATTACCAATTCCTGTAGTTAAAATGGTTACTTTAATAAAATTGCTACCTTGCTCATCAATTCTTATTTTATCTACAGTAGCATTATTTTTAAAATAATTAAAATCCTGAACATATCCCCCAACCCCTGACATCCCCTTCCAAGAGAAGTTTTTTAACTGTAGATCGTGTCCGTTACCCGTCTTATCAACCCATACGGGATTGGCAGCCATCTGTTCATTGGTGATACCAGAAGCGGAATATCTGGCTACGATACCTTCTATGTCCGGGAAGGAATCTGCATTGCATGGCAGGTCTAATATCATTTTCGCATACTCTTTAAAAGGTATGGAAGTAGGTACATCATACCCTTTGGATATAAGGGCTTGCCTTATGTCCTCTTTGGTATTTATGATCCTCATTAACTTATCTGATATGGTTCCCATTACACTTCCTCCCCATTTATGTAATCTAATACCTGACCTATGTCTCCGATGTCCGATTTTATTGACTCTCCTTGAGAATGTATTTCAATAAGTTTCTGATATAAAGTGTTATCCCCTATACGATTCTTATCTGTAGCTTGTTCTTCGATTTTGGCTATCGTATCAGGATCTTCGTACTTAACACCATCAGGACCATACCATTCGTCTGTTAAATTCGTGTATTTATGACGGACTGGAGTCGGTTTAGACTCCAGTGTTACTAAAAAATATTCGTTACAGCTCATGACAATAAGATTTAGTGGTTGCAACAATTACATCTACAAACTGTTCTCACGTAGCCAGAGGGAATAACCGCCAGCTCCGTCCCTACGGCTATCGCCGGGTCAGTGCTTTCCATGACCGTCAGCGCCATCTTGTCCACGTCAAGGTCATTGTCGTAAACGATTTCTCCCTCAACGTAGATGCTCCCTGCATCAGAAACGTAGCAGTTTTTGACCTGTCTTATATGGCGCTGTGTAGCAGACGCAAAATCACACTCGATACTTAACCACCCTACCGGTATCTGATCGATATTGGATCCGATATTGTAATCAGGGTCGGTTGTTTTAAGAACCATATGTCTCAATTCCCTTGTATTTCCGTATCCGTCCATTGTTATGTATGTTCGGATCTGAACCTTACCCTTTCCCGTCTTATAACAGTTTTCTACTATTTCTGTATCGGATGTAGTAGCATCAGGGAAATCACAAACAATACGCTGCCATCCTTCTTGTATTTTGCTGAATGTGGCGCCTCTTTGTATATCAGGGTCGGTAGTTTCTAAGACAATAAGATACTCATCCCGGACACCTATTATGCTATCTACCGACCTGTATCCACCAAGATGTATTTTACCACCAAGAGTAGTATAACATTCATCTACGGACATAATATGTCTTTCTGTAAGATCAGGAAAATCGCATTCGGTTTTCGTCCATTCATTAGGTATCTTATCTATTCTCGTCCACTGAGGATAGGCGGCATCCGTTGTCTTAACAATATAATAATACTGTTCCCTTACACCAAGAACGGCATCAATAGCTTGATAACCTTTTATATTGACCTTACCACCATCAGTCTTATAACATTCGTCCACTTCAACAATTTCCCTGTCCGTCATGTCAGGAAAATCGCAGACCATCCTCACCCAATCTTCGGGAATGGAATCCAGCACGGTTCCTACCTTAATATCAGGATCAGTTGACTGAAGAACGGTATAAACCTCTTCCCTGGCTCCAAGGATGTTATCTATGGCCACCAAACCTTCTACTTGAACTTTTCCTTTTTTAGTAGTGTAACATTCAAGAACGTAAGTTACATCTCGTTCTGTCATGTCAGGAAAGTCACAAACCATTCTAACCCAATTTTCTGGAATTAGCTCAAAGACATGACCGGCAGGGAAATTATCGTCCGTCGATTGAATAACGGTATAAATAGATTCCCTGATGTTTATCTTATCATCTATGGCCTCCAATCCTTCTATTTCAACCTTACCATCCGGAGTCTTATAACATCTGTTGACGAACGTAATGTCTCGCTCTGTCATATCAGGAAGATCACAGTCGATCATAACCCATTCGTCCGGTATTTTAGTAAGAACTTTACCTACCGGATTATCCATGTCAGTACTGTCGGTAATTCTATGGGTTTCTTTAAGAACATCCATCTGATCGTTAAGAAGATACCAACTCCATACTTCAACCTTTCCACCAGGTGTACGGTAACAGGTTTTGAAATCTTTGATAACTTTCTCAGCTATGTTAATCCACTCCCATTCGGTTGTGGCCGGAATACCAGAAACAGGATGCTTCTTGCCTTCTTCGTCAAGATACCAATAACAGCCATTTAAGGACACAACCACTTGGTAGATTTTGTCCCCTATTTTTATACCGGATTTGCTGTCATCTACCGGTTGGGAGGAACCCCATTTTCCAACTATGTTGGTTATTTTATCAATGCCCCTACCAAAGGCACCGGATAAAAAATCCACGCCATTCATATGAAACTAACTTATTTCAAATTGTTTTATTACAAAAAAGGGGGTGGAGGACCAGCCTCCTCCCCCTTGGGATATATAGAAAAAAGGAAAATCAAATCTTGCAGGGCTTGATATTTGCCGAAGCAGCTAACAAGTCCATAAGGTCTTGAATACCTTCGTGAGCGCCATACGGTACATGGAAGTGTACTGTAATATGATCATCAATTACCCTACCGAAGCCGTTAGAATAACGTGCCGGCTTCAACGTTACTGAATAATCAGCATACGGAGCCAACAGGTCTAAGCGGGTTTCTTCGTTGGTAAACATCCGTTCCATAAGTTCTTGGTGAGTCTTACGGAAGTCGAAGAACATACGTTGTTCGCGTTCCTTATCCAGCAATTCAGCGCCGAGGTGAGTACGCGGAGCCCAGTGCTGTTTGTATTCGGTATGGATCGGGTTGAAGTACGTGCTGATAGCCTCGCGCTGTTCATCCGGATAACCGCCATTTACAGCAATACGAACAGATCCTTCTTGGAATGTCAGACGGTCAATCAAACAGTCGGACGGAGAAATCATGTAGTCAATACCACGGAACAAGATACCGCATTTGCAGTTCTTAGGAATCGGATCGGCGATAATAGACTGATCTCCTGCTACGGCACCCAAACGTTTCCAGTTACGTCCACGATAAGATTCGGGAGCTTTAGATACGAAGAAGTCTTTGAAAATTTTATCACATTCGTCGCAAACCATGTTAGTAACGACCGTTGTTTTGAATTTATGTTGACATCCACCAGGTGTACCATAATCTTCGATTGTCAGATACGGGAATGCTGCCTGCAATTCTTCTTTAGCACTGTTACCACATTCATCATCCGGCAACGTGATTTCATAAGCTTCTTTCGAAATCTTACAAGAACCACATGCTTCCCAGCTAACAGTAGTAACAGTAGGATTGCTACACATATCTGCTGTTTTAGCAACGAACGTTACTGTGGCAGTCGGATTGGTTTCTACAAATGCATCGATATCAGCCTTCGTCAGTTTCTTGCTTACGGCCACAGTGTACATACCTACGCCGCCATCCTGGGCTGCTGTTTTCTCGGCAGTGCTACTAACGGCATTCTTAATGCTTTCTACTACAGTAGACTGATCAACACCATCATCCTCTAACGTTACGGCATAAATCAAACCGCCGTCTACCTTAGTATATCCGTCAGGGCACTCTTCGCAGCCTTTCATGATAGAAGACAACTTTTGAGTATAATCAGAAGGCTTACCACCTTCTTTCATCACCTGATATTTAGATGTAGAAAGATGACGTCCGACTCTCTTGATATCCAAACCAGGATAAGCAGCCTTAAGCTGAGCCAGAGCATAAGCATCACCGGTATCACACATTTCCATGCAATAGAAATTCATGTCGGTTTCCACCGGAGTTTTTTCCATTTCATTGCAAGAATGGATAGGATGGATTTCTACAAAATCACCTACCTTGCCACCACCTGCAATCGGCTGATTCTTGATACGTTCGATTGTTTTCAGAATAGCAGCCAAAATATCAACATCTTCGCAAGGATCACATTCTGAGCACATATCCTCACGACCCGGACAGTTTTCGAAAATGATGTAATCATCGATATTCACCTCACCCATCGGATAACCACGAAGCTCGAACAAACGGCCTGTCAACTTAATATGAATAGGGATACGATCACCTTTCCTTGCTGTAATAGCGGTACTGTCGTCAATTCCGTTATAACCGAAAATAACCTCATCTACTTTAATTTCTTTGCTCTTCGGAGCAGAAGCGTACACTTCTATAATTTCATCAATAGCAAACGTAGGTGTAGAGAATGATTTATCATCAGATACACGGTCGTTCACCATCTCATTACGTCCGATTCTGATCTGGAAACGTTGTTCGTCCTTACGATATCCTTTCAAGTCTTTCAACGCTTTCAAACCATCTTTAGTCTGCTCACCATCCAAATCATAGATAGCGATCTGACCTTCTTGAAGCAACAAAGAATCTACGTCCGCCAACTTAGCGTGCGGAGGACAGATAATGTGTCTGTCATACGGTTTATGGATAGCCATAGCCTTATAATATTTTAAAAATTAATATTCTGTTATCTGTCTCAAAAATAGTGATAGTCATATAAGCAACAAAAAACATTATGAATTAATTAATTCTTAATGCTTTTTGATAGTCTTTAATTTAGGATATGCCTTTCTTCTGCTACAAAGGAGATTGGACGTTGTTTGAATCTATTTGATAACGTCCGTATTCGCTTTCATTCAAAGCAAATTGCTTTTCAATCATGTTAAGGATAATACCAATTAATTTATCATCTAATTCAGGATCTATATCAGTTGAATTAGAACCATCGGATTTAATATATCCTTCGATGTCAACTTCCTTCGGATAGCGGTAATATGTAAGGTAAACGGTGTCTACATCAAAACCAGACTTATACACCCTTACCGAATCTTCTCCTATTGTATAGAATGTTTCCCTAAAATCAAAATCAGGTTTGTTAAAAGAGTCGGCAAGAAGCTCATGCGGATTTTCGTTCTTAGCCTCCCACATGGTAAAATCAGTGACCGTGCATTCACCTTTGGTAAATACGCCTGATATGTTTGAAAAAGAGAAGAAATCAGAAGGCAATGAAAATAAAATGCTTTCCGGATTATCTTTATCTCCTCTATCATCAAGTTCTTTCGAATACACAACCAGCTTTTGGATATAACGTATATCCTCTTCATTTTTCTTATCAAGGATATAACGAACAAGGCGGTTTTGTTCGTCATTAAAAAGCTGAACAAAACGTGCCTTGTCAAGTTTTATACCACCGTTGGTCATGTTTTCTTCAGCCTTCTGTAAGGCCCGAAGATAACAATCAACGATTTTCATAAATTATTCCTTTTTATCAGCGTATTGATCAATATCAAAACCTTTTTCGTCTTCCTTTTTCTTCTTGTCAGACTTATCTCCTTCTATTTTTTTATGCTTGTTCTTTAAAGCATTATACGCTTCCAGAACACGTGACTTGGTTTCTAACATCGACTTATTGGAAGCAAGAGCCATAGATGCAGAGATGGCGTCGGCGCCCAGGAGCTCGCCATTCAGATACAGTCCGTCGGTGTTGACGGTGACAGCCAGGCCCTCGATCATTTCCCTGATCATACGATGGAATTTAATCACCTGCATCCCTTCGGAAGATTCGTCGTCAGATAAGAACCTTGAGCTTGCTTCTTTATACATGTCAACGTTTGTATTCTTGGCGTCAATCCAATTAGTGAATATGTATTGAACCATGCTCTGATCAAGCTCTACGCTGTATATGATGTCAAGATACAAAAGCAGATCGTAGATGCTTTTCCTTTCAGCCTCGGAGCCTTTCAGCTTATTCATGAACTCGTATAAAATATCAGCCTTGTCAATCTGACGTTGTTTCCTGATATCTACGGCCGTAGTCTTGTCTTCTACACAATAATAAGATTCAACATACATCGGATTACCATCTTCTTCTTTAGGAGTAAGAGACTTGGACAAAATAGCTATATACAGCTCAAATAAATCACGAACGTCATTAGTGTAGAACAAACGACCATCATACAAGTCAATTCTGTAAGAATCCCAGAAATCGAAATTCTTTTGGTCCAGGTCCTCATTGACAGTTTCTTCAAACGGATACCGAATATTCTTAATACGCATATCCATTTCATTCTTCTTGTCTTCAAGTGAGTAACCTTTATAACATGCTGAATTAATGAAGAAACCGGTATCATACACCCTAAGATCCTTATCCCATCCACAACAAGATACTGTCTTGTTCCCAGGGAAAGGAGTCTTGGAAATACCTCTTTCCTGATATCCGGAAGGAGCTTCTTCATCCATCTTACCTGTTATAACATAAATAGAGTCGGAATATATCTTCATTCCTCCTACGGTAGCCAGCAGTTTCTTAGACTCATGGCTTTCTTCAAAAATCTTTTTTCCCATCTTTTATATATCCTATGAAAACAAAATTTGCGGCCGGTTTTAAAGCCGACCGCAAGTTAATATTAAAAGTTATGATCACAAAGAACTTGGTAACAATTCAATTGTTACGAACCGGCTGGTATCTTTTACCCAACAAGCCGATACAGAGTGGCACCAGAATTGTTCTGACATACGAGGATGGCTGGATACAATTTCTTGAGCCGATACCCTGGATGACCATCTACCTTGTTCGTAACCCCACCACATAGAACCAATATCAGGCTTAACGTAGAATACGTTGCTGTTGATATTACCAATACGAGCTTCGGCTGAAGCAGGAATACCGGCGAATGCATTGGAATATTCAGGAGCGGTCAAGTCTTCCATAATACATGAATATGATGTGATAGGAGTCATACCGTCTACCAACTGGCTTCTATCTACCATATCAACGTAATCCAAAGAAGGTTCGTGTTCTACAATGACCTTACCAATACCCGGAATAGTAACACCCTTGATCTTTACAGGTCCTAATTCAAGAGCATCGTTTGATCCTGTTACCGGGTTATTGATGATACGTTCTGTACCCATAAGAGGAGCCAAAGCACCTAATTGAGCGAAGAACTCATCACGGAAGATTTCAACGATGTTCTTATAAGCCATAGCACCTACCTTGAATTTCATTACACGATTTTCAATCGGCATATCGCTACGACCACGGAAAATATAGTCGGCAGCAGCCAGGAAGTGTTCACGCTTGATACCGCCCGGACGTGCATATGAGATAACGAAACCACGGCGAAGTTGATGGTACAAACCTTCGTTTTTCATCAAAACACCATTATGACCCTTGACTCTACCTCCACGCATGAACATAAGTTCGTATGCTTCCATCTTAGCCAATTCAGCCAAACAGAACAAAGACACTGTATTGGCTACACGAGCTTTACGCATATCAATGCTTCCGTCACCAAGACGAGAACCGATGATAGCATAACTTGCATCACCTCCTCTGATTTCAGAAAGCTGACGAACTTTCTGGTAAGCCTTGTCGATGAAATTCTGTGTACGTTCGTCCGCATAAGCCAAAGACTTAATACCAGCGTACATAGTCGTTTCACCTTCAACACCACGGTGTCCACCAAGCGTAAATTCACAAGTCATAGAACCAGCCTTAGAAGCACCTCCTACACCAGAGAACTGAGTAGAGAACTCACCAAGAACGTTTGTTACCTTCCAGTATTTAATACCGGCACGAAGCATGTCTTTCGGGAAGTATTTAGCACGAGAACGACCCCACAGCTTACACCAGTATCTCCAGTTTTCACCTTCTTGTTTAGGAGGACGCTCTGTAGAGATAAGAGCCTGGCAACCGTTAATCACATCGTAAGTAATAACATCTCCTTGTTTAAATTGTGCATTCAACACAATTTCGAAGAAGCTTTCATCAATACCAGGTTTTGCATATTTCAAAGACGTGTCTTCTACTGTAACCACCTCATACGTTTCTGATACCGGAAGATCATAACGGAATGAACCATTGATACCATTTACGGTAATAGTAGCATCCTGTTTAATCATACCCATATACATAGGCAGAGGATAGTTTGTAATGTTAGAAAACAACTCAAGCATACCCAGATGGTTCTTATCCGGATCTTCGTAGTACCAATCTTCTAAAGAGCTAAGATCGTGTTCTACGATACTTTGCTTAACGACTTTAGCGTCGGTATATCCAATCACCGTGTCACCATTCATGGTGGCCGGGAAATTTTTTGTTAAAAGTACATTAGCCATGAACGAAAAAATGTTTTAATTTTTAATCTATACTGATTTCATCGAACTTCACACCTTGAACTTGATCACCTTTATCATCTACCGGAGCCACCCTCTTGTCTTTATTTGTATGGCTGATGAGCTTATAAATTTTCTTTTTCTCATCAACTACAGCTTGATTCGACTTCTGTTTTATGAACTCTCCTGGGTTCATAAGAAACATAATCAAATCTGGCGCTTCTTCCGGATTCATCATCATCTCCCTTACCCTATTAAATGCTTTGGTAATTCCGGGATTCGATTCAGAAGGTTTTAGGGCGAAATCAAGAGCTTTAGATACCATAGTGTCATTTAGCTGATACTTTGCCTGGATAGAAGACTTAAGGTCTTTCTTATACCTTCTAAAATCTTCTGCATCCTTCGCCTTCTTTTCGGCAGCCTCTTTAGTACGTTGCTGGATAATATCATCCATTCTCTTATCAAGCTCAGCTTTATACTTTATAGCCTTTGCCTCAACATACTCTTCTCCTTTATTGATAATGCCTTTGAAAAACTCATCAGCTTCATCTTTAGGCAACCCAAGAAGATCAACATAATGGCGAACGATCTTAATCTGATCTGCTTTGTTTTCAATGTCAAGCTTTTCTATAGGAGCGACATTCGTATCATATTGCTTAAGAATATCAACGATATTCGCGCCGGCCCTATCAGCCTGGATAAGCTTCTTAGTAATATCAGAAACAGAGGTAACATCTATCTTATCCTTAACAATGTCCTCTTTCTGGCTTTCAAGGACTGTGGATAATATGTCACACAACGAATCTTCTTTACTAAAATCAAGATCATTGATAGTAATCTCTTCGCCGTTTTCACCGCTAAACACCACATCTTTCAAATCGGGAATGATTCCCCTTGAAGAAAGGGCATCCAATACTTTTCTGTAATTGACAACCGGAGTCTCTACCTGATCCTGATTAACATCAACTACATTCTCTTCTCCTTTTTTATCCTCTTTAGGATCAGGAGTAGGATCAACAACCGGCTCTTCTTTAATTTGAGAACCTTCTTCTACAGGCTTCTCATCTTTTTTAGCCGGTTCATTACCATTAATAGGCAGAATATCTTCTTCCCTATTATAAACATCATCAACCGGACCGATACTAAAAATATCGTCCAATTCTACTATTCCATTTTTTTCTAATTTTCCCATACTGCAAAAATATTTAAATACCTATATTTCAGATAAAAAACTTATAAGTGTTTAATCTTCACTAAAAATTAAATATCCCCAAATTTTATTAGAGATTTTCTAATGAAATTTGGGGATATTTAATTTTTAATTCTTATTGATTCCGGCTACATACCTTTTGGTGGCATCTTCCCTCGCTCGTTGAGCAAGCTCTTTGGATTTTAATTTTAACTCTTCCATTTTCATTCTCATTTCATCATCATGAAGTTTGGAATCGTTTTCAATTTTCTTATCCTCTATCCTTTCCTTGCTTTCTATATCAGCTTGCCTTACGGTCTGATCTGAAACAGAAGCCAGGAAGTTGAGGGAGGTGGCGTCGCTCTTGGCGTCTGCCGCCCTGCCTGCCGCCTGGATCTTCTCTTGAAGTATCCTGTATTGACCTTTCTTGTCTTCCAAAGCAAGTTCATGCTGACGTTGCTTATCCTTCTCAGCAGCTTCAGCTTGTATCTGTTGCTGGTTAAGCTGCATCTGATTCTGTTGTTGCTGCTGCATCTGACGCTCGTTGTATGCCCGAGTATTCCTTGCATTCTGTATAAGTTCCACCATAGAATCTGATGTGAAGATAGATGCAAGATCGTAAATATCGCCTCCGGCTGTATTTAGCTGTAACATGAAAGTTTTAAATTTCTCAAGCTCATCCCTTTTCTTGGAATTAGATAATGCCTGAACACCAAGATGCCTTAGACTAAGACCGTCGGTTCCTATAGATAAGAATGCTCTGGTAAGGTCACTTTTTGTGTACATTACAGAAATATCCTTTCCTTCTTCCTGACATTGTTGAGCAACAGCCAAATGAAGATCCAAAGCGCGTTTCTTGAAGTAACCAAAGTTATCAAAGTATATCTGTGTTTGTAACATAGATGCCGTAACGCCCTGCTGAACCCCGGTGGCAGTCTCATACCTATTGGGACCGTTAATTACTTGAGGCGTGATACCAACCATTTCAAAGCACTTCATCCTCGACCATTCAGCAAGCTCCATTCTTGTTTTAAGCTGCTCTGTCTGCGACAAATCATATACGGCAAACTGGTTGAATGGAACACCGCCTTTCGTGTTTTGAGATGAGGTATCTAATGTCAAAGCACCTACAGACTTAGCTACATCAAGAAGATTAGCCCATATATCAGCCACATCTTCACCCAAATCCTTGTATTCACTTGGAACCAGATTTATATCCCCTAAGAAGAATTTACCGATCTCCTTTTCAAGAATATTATTTATCTGATTTATGGAGAAATTATAAAATATTTGATATGGCTGAATCCTGTTCGCCATAGAAGTACCGATATATCCTGCAACGGGTAGGACAAAGTCATAGATGTTGCTATCACCTTTTATCTGATGATCGATAGGTTCTCCATCCAGATACAGGTTGTCCTGAGCGAGAGCACCTCCACTGATTTTAACTCCGTACCTTACCTGTGGAACGTAATCTACAAAATAGGTATTAATCTCCGGGTTCTCCATGCCCTTACTCATGGTCCTGGTAATTTTCTTAATACCATTTTCCTGTAAAAAGTCTTGAAGAAGCTCGTCGGTTACCATTTCGGTAGTTACTAATCCGGTTTCAGTTTGGTAGGTAATTACATACACCTGAGCCGGGGATACCCAATATGATTCAGTAACCTGATACAAATCACTACGAACATGCTCGTCGCTCAAACTCTGGGCGCGGTTATAATAATTACCATGCTCTAAATTTGGCATGAATCTGGTTCTGTGATATTCATTGCCATTACTGTCGTATCCGGTATATGTGCCGGCTGGAATACCGTAATAATCCTCATAAGCTTTTATAGAAGCATAATCATTATATCCTTTCCAAGGTATTACCTTATTCTGATATAACATCCCTACACTCGCCGATTTGGATAAACTTACATAGCTCCCATTATCACCATTGTTATAAGTACCATTGAAATTATCAGCACCTCCTATAAGCTTTTGCTTGTCTTTTGCCGTAAGAAGATGCCCCCACCTTACTATAATATCATTGGCAGTATAATAATGAACACGACCAATATAATCCCCATATTGAGGATACTTGCTATCTAATGTCTTAGAATAAAACGTATTCAACGGAGACCACCTCTCCGGCTTATAATAGTCGTATCCTACATGGTAATTTCTAAAGCAACGACCGGTAAGAAGATAGTCAATGAAATTCTCAGTATCTATCTCATCCATGTAAAAACGCCCCCTGTCCGCCTCAAGCGTATGAGAACCCCATATAACCTCGGCAGTCTTCCATTTTGTATTCATGAAGTTCTCTATCTCAGGAGGGGTCATAGATGCTTTCACCTCTTGTATCTGCTGAGCATAAGCCTGCTTTTCTTCTTCGCTGGCAAAATTATTATAATCCGGATCCAATCCTCTATTTAATAACTCTTGCCTAACCCTTCTGTCCAATTCCTCTCTAATATAATCATGAAGAAGATTTTCCTTCGTGGCAGAATACTGATTCACTTCAGATTCGTCCAATCCAACTACATTATACTTGTCAGAAAGGTTGCCCAACCATCCTACAAAAGCGTTTACGATCGTACCTATTATATCATAATGACGTAAGAATGATGGAATGTTTACGTTGTCCCTTATAGACTGAACATCCTTAAGATAAGGAATTACGTCTTTCAGCTCCATAAATGACAGCTTGCCTTCCATCATCCTATAAAAATCCTTGAACTTTTGGTTCTCATCAAGCTGCTTCAAACCAATCAATTCAAGAGAATCCATAGTGGCTTTAAACCACTCCTTGGTTTTTCTCTTGGTAGGTATCGCCTGCACCGGCAAACCTGAAAATACTCCTCTGGCCGGAAAAGCCTGATCTCTGTTAAAATACTCCATGAGCTATGTTATGAAAAATATTAAATTCAATAAAATCTATTATGTTTCTTTATAAGTTTCCAAATATACTCATTTCGTAAAATACATTCGTAATCCTTACCGGGTTAAACAATAACCCTCTATCGATTATCCTACGAATTGATTCACAGGAATCACCGACTACTTTTCTCATAATGTTTAATGCCCCATTGACATCTGCATTTATGAGTTTTCCTACTGAAGATTGAAATAATCCTCGTTTCTTTCTTCTTCCTAAATAGCTATCATGTTTTCCTATCTTCTCAAATGCCAATGAATCACATTTTGAAGTATATGACTCTTCATGAATAACTATTTCAATACCAGCTAATTCACATTTATATTCTAAGTAACTTACCAATCTCGCAAAAGGGATTTGTGTGAATTTCTGGTTATTCCTTTTTCCCATATTCACATTCTGTTTCCATCCCTTGTTATAGCCTACAACTAATTTTGTTATCTTAGAATCGACAAGCAAATCAACTATCTTTCTACTGATTTTATGAAAGACATCTTCTATGTACTGTTCCCTATCATAATATAATTTCTTTATTCGCTTTGTTATTCCTTTTATCTTTTGTAAATCTTTGATACTATTTAATTTAGCAAGTGTTTTATTAAATAATTGATTGTATGATTTAACAAAATTACCGCTAAAAAGATAGGTAAAATCTTCACTAACTAATGTTGCAAGATTATCAATCCCTAAATCGATTGAAGCAACTTTCTCTTCCCTACATTTAGATACTCCAGTATCTTTTACCTCATAAATGATTTCTATTTTATATCCACACGCTAATGGTTTTATTCTAATCTGTTTGAAATCTTTTATCAAATCAGAATACTTTTCATATTGAGGAATACTTATTGAAATATCTTTTGATAGGATTATTTTTCCATCTTTTATTTTGCAACTCTGATTCGTGTAATACAAATTAAATTCAGATCCTCTTTTTCTATAACTTGGAAGGCCTGGTTTTTCCCTATACTTATTATAATTTTTCTTGTAATCTTGGACCGATTTGTAGTAACCTTTAATGTTTTTATCAAGAATACGAAGAATTTGTTGTGAACATTGCGCCTTTAATAATTTGTAATTAATATCTCCATCCAAATTCTTGGTATTTTTCATGATAGCATCAAGTTCAAAATAGGACAACCACTTATCTTCTTTAGAAAGTGTTTCTCTGAAAATATACAATGCCTGATTGTACAAGTTGTTGCTAATCTTGCATAAAGATGATATATTTTCATTGTTTCCTATGTTGAATTTGTATACTAATCTCATGATTTTTAATACATTAAATGCTATTTACAAACCATACATCTAAGATACATATTCCATTTATATTACAGAATAGAATCAATTATTTTTAATGTTATTTTACATTATATGTTTTTTCACAAAGATAGGTAAATTGTTCTACCTACCTCATTTTGTAAGGGTTATGTCTTCTTACCGTAAATCCTTTGACCTGTTCCATCTTCTTGCGCTCTCTCTTCTTTTGATTCTCCTTCTGAGTCGTACTTTCAGGCATATAACCCATATCATCATAATACTTAGCCAGAAGAAGAGCGTGGCCGAAGGCTATGATACGGTCGGTGTTGGCCCCAGGGCCGAAGGCTATGATCTCATCAAGAAGTTCTATATCAGGGATACGGTAAATACCTTTCTGTGTTATTTCATTACCATCATCATCATACCCAACAACAACATCCTCCCAACAATATTGAATAACGGTATTGAAAAGCATACGCTGATTGGGAACCGTAGGAGCCAAACCGAGCTTATTGTTCTGACGGGCGCCGGCACGGATAATCTTACCGGCAAGACGTTCGCCATCTTCCAGTAACATAAGCTGCTTATTTCGTCTCGTAAGATAAAATTCATACATTCGGTCGGCATTCTCCATAAGACACTTGGCCCCATACGCTTCTTGAAGTATTTCACAATTCCTACAAAAATCATCAGAAGATGGAGGACGTGATGCGTATGATGCTACTATACAATAAGCAAATGGATCGTTGATTTTTACATATCTTTTAAGTACATAAAACGAACCAACAGAATCAGTATCAGCCTTGTCAGATTTATAGGGGTCAAGCGATGAGACATAAGTGTAATCAAAAACACCTCCTTCTTCTGGTGGATCCTCATATATAACAACAGGAGAATCTATGTTACCACCTTGAAACGGATAATCAGCAAGCTGCTTATCGCTAAAATTATACCCCATTTTCATGCCGTCTATCTGATAAATATCCACTGTTTTACCAGGCCTACCTTCTTCAAGAAGACGGCTTTTGTGCTTCAACGCATCTTCTACAGGGAACCTATTTACGTTCGTATTAAGGAAACAATCATCTATAGACAAAGGGAATGCCATTCGTCCCTGGACGTATAAAGCCCTATCCTTTTTGACAAGTTCGTCAAGACGCGATTTTATTATTCCAGTATTTTTATCAAAGTCTGAAACTTTTATTTTTATCTTCTTAAGACCGGGAGCATTCTCTACTCCAAGATACTTATCAAGAGTCGTTTCTTTCTTTTCATACGCATGAGACATCTGGGCCGGAACAAAGCATCCGGATTTACATATACGCCATGTTGGTTTAATAACTCTCTTATTTAGAATATCATAATTCATTATAATGAATCCATATTCGTCCGGAGAGTTCATGATTTTCTGGGCATCTTGAGACTTTTCTACATTACCTCCAGTTCCCGCCATCAAACAAACGCCCCTCATTCTACCATGCATCATATGAGCCGGCCTACCGGCAAGCCATGCTCCAAGCACCGGAAATTTACCTACCTCATCATATATAGACGTATATGGAGTTCCACCTGCGGTCTTCAATGAGCCTCGCGTCTTTCCATCATCAACGTTGGTGATTCTTATTCTGGCATGAACATCACGTTGGTTATTGATGTTTCTTGTACCTAAAACAACTTCTTTAGTCCAGTCGTTACCAGTCCTGTTTATAGTAAGATAAGGAGGAAGATTATCAAGTCCAAACTCAAGATACTCTCCCATATTGGCAAGGTCTTCTTTACTTGCTCCAATAACATTATGCGTCAAATTGTACGTCATTGTAGCATTACGAGCCAGAAGAGAACTCATTATGGCCGTATTATGAGTAACGATGTAATTGGTGGTCAAAAATAAATGAGAGTCATTATCAACGGTTATACAAGTAGCATGCTCCTTTCCGTATATTGATATGGATCTTATTTTTAATTCCTTACGATTCCTTGATAGTATAAGTTTGTTCCCCTCCAATTTAGCATACCAACCTGAAGCCCAAAACATACGTTGTACAAAATTTATGACATCCATGTCAATATGAGACAACGTAAGCTCTTCTTCTCCGGTTACTACGTTTCTGAAAGAACGAATGAAGTTTTCTATAAAATCTTTCTTTTGATCTATGGACGATCTTAAAAACTTCTTACAAACGTATTTATCAAAAAACATATCCCCACTATAGCCACCAAGATAAGCCGCCAGCATCGAGGCGTAGGCCGACGGCGGAACCGGCAGCTTTGCCGTAGGGTAGTTCAGGGCCTCACCTACTGGAATAGACATACTCTTATAATCTAATCCAGCTATGGATCTAAGACTCCTAACATGCCATTTTCCGCCATGATTGACACGCCATTGGTGATTTCCGCAACAAATAACGTTACGACCGTCTTCGAATACGACTCTGTAGGTGGTTACTTTTCCTTGAGGATAGACACCTACGACTTCTACTAAATTCCCTTTATCGTCATATATCTTATCCCCTACAACGATATTTCCTATCATCTTTTCCCGGTCCTCAAGATAAAGTATCTCAGAGTCAAGAAGGGCTTTTCCAAAACGACGGCACCCGAACATGAATATTCCTTTATTCTCTTCTTCCGCCTGCTTTAGAAATTCGGCAAACATCCATTCATTATCACGAAGCTGAGAATTTCCAGGAATACGATCATCTCCTACGTCAATCATCATCTTCCAGAAATTGATATGCCAATATAGCCAAGGATGGATAAATACACCATTTATGGTAACACCGTTAAGGAGTTTCATAGCCTCATTCTCCCAGAATTGCTTGACATCATCGTCTTGCTCTTCATAAGAATAAAGGTCATTCCATAACGGAATATCGTTACCCATATTTATATAAAGTTCTTTACTATCAAAATTCATAACAAAACTACTTATCAAACTTGTTCTTAGCTTCATTCTTAACAAAAGACTGAATACCTGATACTGTTTGTCCTCCTTTTAGGCTTTTCTTGTTTTTGGCAGCCTCAAGCTGATTATAGACATCCATTATCCCACACATCTTAATATAAGATTCAGTCCATTGCATTAAGCTATCAGACAAGCTTTTTTGAAACCTAAATTCTTTCTCCCTCTTATCGGAATCTTCTATTTTATCCCAAGGGTTTTCAGATAGATAACGTTCTGCCTTATCTATCTGATCCCTTAGCACAAGAAGTTTCCGATCTACGTAAGAGACATCATCATTAGTCGGCTTTCTTACCTTCATTATTCACTATTTTTAAAAAATACTCATACTGAGACTTAAGCATATTAAACCTGTCTTCAAGAGAAGATGGATCAACACGATACTTGCACATGTTTTTTATTCCTTCCTCAACAGATTCTTCCTTGAACATAACAGAATCAGTATTATTGTCAACGTACATAATAAAATCTGATTCTCCGTCGTTTACTATCCTGTCAAGAACCTTCTTGCTGTCATCATCTATGTTAAGATCATGACCGGCATTAATAGATAACCTGTAAACTGCCTTTATAGAAGAAGATACTTTCAGCATCTCTTGTTGATACAAGTTGGTCATAAACGACTTTTCCTCCAAATCAATAAAGTCTTCTAACTCTATGTTGTTTTCCTCATCCTTCTTCCTAATAATATCCTTAGTTATCTCTTCCATCTCCTCTCCCACCTTATCTTGCGCAGACAGTAGATGGTTGTAATAAGAAATAAGATGCTTTATATCTGAATCAAAATCAATCTTCTTCATTGTCAAGAACCTTTTTATCATGAATAATAACGTCCATCAACTCCATTGATAAATTATAATCAGCCACTTCAAAAAGCTCGCTGTCTGTCAACGTCCTTAAAAAAGAAACAGACAATCCTCTTTTCTTTGCAAAAGATCTAAGTACGGCATAGAGAATGTCCCCGGCAGAATAATCAGGGAGATCGTCACAAGATGCCTGCAACATAGAAAATAAGGACTTCCTTTTATCCTCGCATTGTAAATGCCTTGCTTTACCACATCCGCCCATAACTTAACTTTTTTGAATTATAGTACCTTCAAAATTAAACGGAATTTTTTCCTCTTTTTTAGACCCATCTTTTTGATAGTGAACAGTCATGTGCTTTACGAATCTTCCTATTCCAAATCCTGCTGTATGTATCTCTATATTGAACTTAAAGTGACGGGAGTCTATGATATTCAAATTAGATGACGTACAACCACAAGATGTCTCTGATGCTGTTATCTTCATATCATGCTTCGACTCAAGAACAAATGAAAACCTTATACTGTTCCCTTTTTCTACCGGTTCGAAAATGATTTCAAATGATTTACCGTCTTTAGAGAGGTCGATATTGTATTGCTTGTCATCTGTAGAAATAACATTAAATTCATCAGAATCCATTGTAATAAGTTCTAACCTGTTCCATCTTGACTTCTCATCATAAAAATCAATAGAATACTGACGATCCATCCACGAAGGACGGGGAAGCCCCTCCCCAAGCGCACACTCCTCTGTCTTGCTCCAGGCCTTCTGCTTGATGAAGCACGTACATACCGAACAACGATTTTTACCTATTTTCTTGCTTACGTATAAAGAAAGAGGAAGCATAGAGTTAGGGACGTTCTTGGTATTGAATTTACATCCCTCACACTTTTCAAGACGTTCCTTGTACCAATCGGGATAATCTTCTTTTTTTCTTGGAAGTTTTTTTAATATCGTATCCATAAAAGCATCGTATATAACTTCCGCTTGCAAAATTTTTTTCATAACTTATCTGTTAAATTCCCGTTCTTGAATATTTTGTATTTCACTAAAACTATGACCCTTACGAGATTTAAAGATAGATAATTTGTTGTGTTTTATCAACATATCCCCACCTTTTATCTCACCTGAGTTATAAGCATCCTTTATCATCCTTATCTTAATATCAAGGCACTGAAGTTCTTTTTCCTGATACTTAGATAATTTTTCTACCTTGGATTTAAGACGCTCAAGATTGTGTTTGCGCCTCTCCATCTCATGAAGATTACAAACCATATCACCCACATACGGGAACGATACAGACACGTTATCTGTGTACGTACATAAGTTATTGGCATAAGAAATACTGGCTCTGAAAACGTCACGTATTTGGTTTCGGTCGTAAACGCCCCCGGTCTTATCCATCACATCATCTATAATATGTGACTCAAATGATATAGGGAAATCATTCTTCGGCATCGGATTCAAAAGTTTTCTTTCTATAAAATAAAGAAACCAACGCACATTGATCTCTTGAACCCTCCAATACAAAAAGACGGCGCATGTTCTCTATATCCGGGCACAAACACCTTGTCCTGTAATTCCCTTCACGGTCAATCAAAATACCACGCTTCTTCATCTCCGTATCCAAAACCGATACATATTGAAGATCGGTACTGAAACAATGAGAAAACTTCTTCTTCGTCTCATACGAATATCCAAACACAAAATAATAGGCAAGAAGATTTAAGTGCCTCGCATCTATGACATTCTTCTCATTGCCGGAATCCATTAGGTATCCGTTATAAAACAGAAGTATCTTCTTAGCCATATCTACCGTATTGGAATAAGGTACTAAAAGCCTATAAGCCCTATTACTAACATCTTTATTATCACTTTCTTTCATGAGATTATCGTTTTGATACAAAGATAAGGATTAAGAATTTATAAATTTAAAATTAACGTATTTTATGACAATAGATTCAGGGTTTGTCCCGATATTTGCACTGTGACATTAAAAAAATAAGTTCTTGTTGTTTGATTCTTGAATTTTTTTTCTACATTTGTAGCACGTTGCAG
>OFMD01000242.1_pt1 | contig 47298 bp, 38 predicted proteins | sample 1541211 | NCBI WGS metagenome assembly OFMD01 (sample SAMN04209231, study PRJEB22552) | human gut metagenome | biome: gut; material: feces | host: Homo sapiens | place: USA: Oklahoma | reverse complement strand
CAAAAAAAGAATGAACGGCAGAAAAAGCCGTTCATTCGGTCGTTATGTTGAGAAATTTTGTGAATAAAGTGTAAAGTGCTGCCCAACAAAAACAAATTGATTTTTGCGGTTGCAAGGCAAAATACAACAAAAAAAGCAGGTGAAAAATCACCTGCTTTTTCATGTGTTTTTATTTGCAGTGTTAAGGGCAATTACTGCTCTTCAACTGCGTATACAGAAACCTTCTTGCGATCCTTGCCGAGACGCTCAAACTTTACACGTCCGTCAATCTTTGCAAAGAGTGTGTCATCTGAACCCTTACCAACGTTGTTGCCCGGGTGGATGTGTGTTCCTCTCTGCTTTACAAGAATGTTACCTGCGAGAACGTACTGACCGTCAGCACGCTTAACGCCGAGGCGTTTTGATTCTGAGTCACGACCGTTTCTGGTAGAACCCATACCTTTCTTATGTGCCATTAGAACCTACACTCCCTTCTTATTCAGCAGCTTCTGCTTCTGTATCTTTTGCCTTGGCAGCTCTGGGAGCTTTTTCGGAGATCTTTGTAATCTCAAGCTTCGTATACGGCTGTCTGTGGCCCATCTTACGTTTTTCGTTCTTCTTTGGCTTGTAGGTAAATACTACAACCTTCTTAGCCTTACCGTTCTTTACAGCCTTAGCTTCGACTGTTGCTCCCTTAACATAAGGAGCTCCAACCTTAAGACCCTTGTCCGTACCGACTGCGAGAACCTTGTCAAGCTTTACCTTGGCATTTTCTTCAACGTCGAGTTTCTCAACGTATACTACGTCGCCCTCAGCAACCTTGTACTGCTTTCCGCCTGTTTCAACAATAGCGTACATGTGTTTTTCATTCCTTTTTATAAGACTCGCTACGACGGGTGGGATAAACCTCTTCATAGAGACAAAAGCCTCAACCCGGAATACGCGGCTTATGTATGATAACATAAAAGCCAGGTGCAGTCAACAAAAACTTAACTGCACCCTGAATTAAAAATTACAGAATAGAAACGGATATCAAAGGCGTCCGAGATTTCTGCGTTTACGCTTTGCGGCTTTTTTTGAATAAAGCTGTCCGTGTAAGGTCTTTTTTGCAAGCTTCTTTACTTTGTTCTTTCTCTTAAGCTTCTTTGCCTTTCTGGCAGCGAGCAAAGCCTCGGCTTTTTCGTTTTCAAGAGTTTTCTGCTTTACGGCTTTTGCAATAGCCTCCGCATGCTCCTCGTCAAGCTTTGCCTGTGCTTTGTCAATTTTTGCCTGTGCCTTTGCTGCCTTTGCCGCGGCCTTTTCCTCAGCCTTGCGAAGCTTTTTTATCTTTCTTTTTGATAAATTAAGCTCCTGCGGCTCATTTTTTATTTCACTCTCGGCTTTATTCTTCTTTGTTTTTCTGCTCATCTTTACCGGTCTCCTCCACTGTTATTTCTTCGGCAGCTGCCCCCAAAGCGTCCTTTTCGTCCGCCTTAGAATCAGATGCTTCGTCCGAGTCAGACTTTTCCTCATTTTCTGCGGGTTCACGCTCCGAAAGAAGAGGCTGACCCTTGTACTTTATCAGCTTCACTATTAATATTACCAAACATACTACCGCAAGTGCAAGAGAAAGTATCTGAGACACTCTTATATTTGTTCCGGCGATATAAAGGCTGTCCGTGCGAAGTCCTTCAACAAAGGCTCTTTCTGCTCCGTACCATACGCCGTAGGAAAGCGCGATCTGTCCCCTGAACTTACGGTGATTTTTAAACATAAAGTAGAGAAGAACAAAACCGATAAGACACCAGATAGACTCATAAAGAAAAGTCGGATGAACGCCCATATACGGGTCAACAGTCATGCCGTGGGCGGTCATGAAGTCCTGATGCTCGACGAGATATTCGGTGGTTTTTTCACTCATCATACCCCATGGGAGAGAGGTGTTTGTACCGAAGGCTTCCTGATTGGTAAAGTTGCCCCATCTTCCGATACCCTGCCCGGCAAGGAAGCCGACAGCAGCGAGGTCAAACGCATCCAGGGCTTTAAGCTTCCGCACACGGCAGGTGATAAATCCGGCGAGAAGTGCGCCTATAACACCGCCGTATATGGCAAGTCCGCCCTCGTCAATTCTTATTATCGATGCCGGGTTGGCAAGATAATAATCAAGATTGAAAATTATGTAGTAGGCGCGTGCGCCCACTATTGCGCCGAGAGTTCCGAAGATAATGGCGTCGTAGAGCTTATCAACATCAATTTTGGCGCGCTTTGCAAGATGTGTTGCCGCTATGAGAGCAACAAGGTATCCGAGCGCTATAAGAACGCCGTACCACTTTATGGTGAATTCCATGCTCCCTAAGGAGAAGTGTGCGAGCGTTGACGGAATGCTGAAGCCCCGCTCAATTCCGTTAAAATAAACTACTGTATAATCACTCATTTTTATGCCTCCGTGATTACGGACAAAGCACAGTTTGTCACGTCAAGTTCCTCATTAAGTCGTGCCATGGCATCTTCAACCGTGAGCGTTTTGTAGATATCAATCTCATCAAAGAGGTGATAGCCCTCGAATTCACAGGCAACCATGTCGTTTGCGAGAGCATCTACATTGTTGTACTCCATAACCGATCTGCCGTAGTGCATGCGCCTTATTCTTTCAAAATCATCCCTGTCAAAGCCCGTCTCTTTAAGCCTTGTTATTTCCTCTTTTATCGCATCCGAAACAGCGCGGGGGTTTCTGCTCTCGCCCGAGAAAATAACACTCCTGTAGCCCGGGCCGGCAAAATACTCCGAACCGAAGGTCGTGTTTATAAGTCCCTCCGAAAAAAGTCTGTCATAAAGGGGCGATGTATCCCCTGCGAGGTATTCAAGAATTATGGATGTCAGTATTTTGTCCTTTAAAGATGCATCCTTAAGAGAAGCGTCTTCCTTGAAGCCAAGGGCAAAAAGAGGAATGGAAACGGAGAGCTTTTCCTCAAAATAGTCGGATACGATTTCACCCGGCTCGTTGTAATCGGCGCGCTCCGTTATTATGCTCTCCTTTTGCGGAAGCGTTTTGTCGGCAACCGCAAGCACCTCTGAAACCGTCGTGTTTCCCACACATGCAAGCACCATGTTTCCGGGACTGTAAAACGTGTTATAGCAGTTGTAAAGCATATCGGCTGTGATTTCGGCTATGGATTCGACCGTTCCGGCGATATCAATCTTTACGGGATGCTTGTGATAAAGGCAGCGAAGAAGATTGAAAAGCACCTGCCACGACGGTTCATCCTGATACATACGTATTTCCTGACCTATGATTCCCTGCTCTTTTTCAACCGTTTTCTGTGTGAAATACGGATGAGAAACAAAGTCAAGAAGTATGGCAAGGTTTTCGCTGAATTTTGATGAACAAGAGAAAAGATAGCAGGTCTTGTCAAACGATGTATATGCGTTAGCGGAAGCACCCGTCTTTGCAAATCTCTCAAACGCGTCAAGCTCCTCACTCTCAAAAAGCTTGTGCTCAAGGAAGTGTGCCGTTCCCTCAGGTATGGGCTCGGCATTTTCTCCGCGTTTTTTTATAAAGGTATCTATAGAGCCGTAATTCGTTCCGAAGATGGCATATGTGCTTGAATAACCCGACTTCGGATAAACAAGTATCTTAAGCCCCGATTTATGATTTATCTCAAAATACGAATCACGGAGAAGATCATTTTTTATTTCACGCATATTTATTTTTTCCATATCTATTTCTCCTCCGTTCCTTTGAGCAGATACACGGTGTCAAGGGTCACGCGTTTTGCCGCCTCCACAACATCCGATTCCGTTACGCTCATAAGCCTTTTTTCTATCTCCTCGGGAGCTTCGAATCTGCTTTCGGTTATCTGTGAGGCACTCCACGAATCGATATCCTCCGGGGTATCGCATGCGCTTCTCAGCATATCCTTCATGGAAAGAAGGGACGCGCTTATGTCCTCCTTGCCGACCTCGCCGTTTTTGATAGACTCAAGCTGGCTGAGGATTTCTTTTTCGGCGGTCTCCGCGTTTTCATCCTCTATTCCGCTCTGAACTACTATGATACCCTTTTGCCTGTAAAAACGTGCGGAACAATAATAGCAAAGGCTCATCTTTTCACGTACATTCATAAAAAGACGTGAATAAGTTCCGCCACCGAAGATATCGGTCATGATTTTGAGCTTCGGATATTCCTCTTCCACGGTATCCGCCGCTACGCCTGTGCGAAAGCCCATAACAAGCTTTCCTTGGTTTACGGGAAGCTCCTCGGTAACGCGCTTAAGCTCGCATGCTGTAGGAACAACCTCCGTGCGAAGTGTTGCCGGAGCTTTACGGACAACGCCTGACTCGGCGATATATTTTTTCAGAAGCTCGGCAATTTTACCGGCGTCAACGTTTCCGACGGCATTTACAAGTATATGCCCCGTTTCAAGAACGTTTCTGTATGCCTCATAGATACTTTCCGGAGTAAGCGCATTTATACCCTCCTCCGTTCCGTATACGTTTGACGAAAAAGCCTCGTTTTCGCACATAATCCGTTCAAGACGGCGTAACGCATAAACGCGCTTGTCGTTCATCTCACCCTGAATACGTTCAACCATCAGGCATTTCTCTCTTGTAACCTCTGCCTCGTCAAAACCGTTTTCGTCCGCATTGGGACAGAAAACAAGTCCGAAAAGAAGCTCCGCACAGGCGAGGATTATATCCTCGTTATCAAATGCGAATTTGTTATCTATCATCGTCATGGAGAGTCTCAAAATGTGTGCTTCTCCGTTTTTTGTAACAGACGGAGTAAGAGTTGCTCCGTAAAGACCCGCAAGCTTTTTGTTAAGCTCTCTGTAGGTTTTGTACTCTTCGCAGGATCTGTTAAGAATATACGGAAGAATCGCGTTGCGGGACGCGTCTTTAAGGAGAGGTACGGCGATGTTAAAGGAAAGCCTTCCCGTCTTAAACCTATCCGTGTTATAGGTGCAAAGACGTATACCCTCTGCGACCTCGTTAATCTCAAATCTGTTATCCATCATCCGCCTCCGAAAATAAAGAATTAAACGAATAGTATTTTAACACAAAGGTGTTCTTAAATAAACCCTTAAACCGCGGTTTATTTTATGGTCCTTTTACGGCTGTGTGACTTTTATTTTGTGAATATTTTTTCCGTCGTCATACGTTGCCGTATACGACGGAATTGCGGCGGGGAGACGGGGTGTGACGGAGAGTACACCGGATTTTTCGTGTATGCCCAGCATATCCGTCACAACTGTTCTCCAGAGCCAGGCTGCAGACCCTGTGTACTGGGTCCAGCCGGCTCTGCCGGAATAACTCCCCGCCGCATATACGTCGCCCGCAAGGGCGAACGGCTCGCCGAGGTAACGCTCTGCGACTTCTTCGGAAAAGTATTTGTTTACAGGATTTATGTCGCAGAGCATACGGTATGCTTCATCACAAAAGCCCTCTTTAAGGAGTGCCCCGGCGAGCCACACTGCCGCATGCGTATACTGGCCTCCGTTTTCCCTCGTACCGGGAGCATAAAAATTCACATATCCGGCTATTTTGTCCCTCGGGGTAAGCGGAGGCCAGAAGAGGCGTATGACTCCGTGCTTTGCGTCATAAAGCTTATCAATCGCGCAAGACAGTGCGCTCATACGCCTCTCTTTATACGGCATGCGGCAAAAGGTCGCAAAAGACTGAGGCAGGCTGTCAATACCGCTCATACTTGTACCGTCGTCAAAAAAGGCGCGCAGATAGTATCCGTCCCCGTATGCCACACGGTCAACACTCTCCCTCAGCTCATCTGCCTTTTTTGTAAGGTCTTTTGCAAATTCCTCGTCACCGACCGTCCTTGCGACACTCGCAAAGGAGTCGGCGACGAGCGCACAGAACATGCTTCCCCACACGCTCGTACCGTCTCCGTTTATGCCCACCCTCGAGTATCCGTCATTCCAGTCACAGCTTCCCATTTTTACAAGACCGTTCTCTCCGAGATTGATTCCCCGAAGCAGAGCACGTTTTCCATGTTCATAAAGGCTTGCCTTTTCCGTGCTTCTCTCAAAGTGCGCATATCTTTCCGTTTCTCCCGGGCGCAGCTCCTCACCGCTCAGAAAATACGTCTCAAGCCTCAGGAACTTCGTGTCCCCGCTCTCTCTTGTATAGTGTGAAAGTGCCAGAGGAAACCAAAGCATATCGTCGCTGCACCTTGTTCGGATTCCGCGTATTCCACCGTCGCCTTTTTCAAAGCTATGCCACCAATGAAGCACATCACCCTGTGCAAACTGTACACATGAACACCTTAAAATAATCTCCCGAAAAAGGCTCGGCTCTATGAGTGATATATTCATGGCATCCTGAAGCTGGTCGCGGAATCCGAAAGCGCCGCCGCATTGATAAAAGCCCGTTCTGCCGAATATTCTGCTGTTTATAATCTGCAGCGGCAGCCATGTGTTTATCATCACATCAAGCGCCCTTTCCCCGGTAGACACCTTAAGTGCCGATTCATAGTGAGGTATTTCGGCACTGTAATCCGTACCGAAAAAAAGCGCGGCTTTTTCACTTTTCCCGAAGCTTAAGGAAAAGGTCAGAACGAAAACCTCATCCTCGGTAAGACTTATTTTCTTTCCGACAAATACGCAGTTTTCCGCAAACGGCATGGGACTCATAGTGTCAATCTGTCCCGAGAGCACGGACCTGAGATCAGTACTGTAAAAATCCACGGTATTGTCCGCAATGCCGAAAAACGCATATCCGCTGACGGGAGAGATGCCGTCTGCACAGATAAGAAGTCCGTTTTTGTATACCTCACACGTCATTCTACCCGAATTTTCACGCGTTTCTCCCAAAGCGGGCTCACTCAGATATCCTATTTTAAAATTTTCAATTCTCTCACCCGTGTTTTTCATCTCAACGCGTATTCGCTTCGTCATTCCTTTTTTTGGCACGAACACCGTCACACGAAACATACATTGCCCAACCTTTGCAAGATACTCCGCATATCCGTTGTAAAAGGTCACGGCAGCGCCCGAGATAAGGTCATAGTATTTTCCGTTCATGGCAACTACAAGACGTTCTCCGTCATCTCGCTGCCATGAAAAGCCGTTGTGCTTCGTAAGCTTATTTTCCCTTGAATTGAACGCCCAGGTAAAGCCGAGACTGCCCGTTTCGACAAGCGTTCCGAAGCTGCGATTACAAAGCAAATGGCTCCAGGGAAGCTTTGTTTTACCCTTAACCGCAAAGCCGTCGGGAATAAAGTCCCCTCCCCGGGTTTCAAGCTCCGCCTCCCTTTTTGCTCTAATCCCCGTTGCAGGAACAAAGCGTTGAAGTACACCGTATTTTTTTCGCATTTCATTTCCCACAATGACACTCGCACACGCCTTAAGCGCCATGGATTCCTCTTTCGTACATACGGCAAGGTCCACGGAAAAAAGATTCCCGAAGACGATACTGTCAGAGCTTCGAATTATACTCATAACACCGTGACGTATCGGCGCTTCATAGCTTCCTCCTTCGTCAAAGCACATGACAAGATCAACATTTATTCCGTGCCGCTTCAAAGCCGAAACGATACTCACATACGTGCCCGCGCGCTCAAGATCCGCCGAGCCGTTGAGCTCCAGAAGTACAATCGGGTTGTCCCCTGACACTCCGAATTTCCAAAGGGCCTTTTTGTCACAGGTGTTGCACTTTATATACTCCTCCTGCTCGGGAGAAAACTCCGCGTGGCAAAGCACAGGCACAAGGAGTTCCTCACAGAGGAGCTTTTTCGCAGGCTCCTTCAAAAAGAGACACGGTGAAAAATACACCTCACCGTCCGAATTTTCAAAATCGGCACGGGCACATGAAAGAGCATAGACACTTTCCTTTTCATCACTGCCCGCTCCCAGGAAGAAAACACTCTTTTCACTTTTACCGGGACTTAAATCAATACTTATTTCAAAAGCCATACACGGATCAGGCACACCGTTTCCGGACGATTCATCACTTTTTATTTCATCAAAGGCTTTGAAACCGGCATTCCCGAAGGGTCTGCCTCTGAAAAACTCCGTGTTGGAGGTAAGAACCCTTACATCGTCATCGTGAAGCAAGCCGCCGCACAGCGAGATTTCTCCGCCCTGAGTGTCATTCTTTGTCACCACCGCACATTTTTCTTCCGTATATACCCTATCGGTCATAAAAAGCTTTGTAAAGGCAGGGTGAGACATTCCGGACTTTTTATCCGAGAGAAACGGATTTACCCACACATAAAGCTTCACCCTCTTATGGTGTCCCGTCATATTTTTTACACGAAGCACATGAGTTTCCCCGCAAAGCCTCGGATGAGTGCCGGTTGTATGCGTAAAAACAATTCCCTTATACCTCGCGACAAACGTCACGCAGGTATCTCTGTATATAACCTTTGAGGGCGTCAGCGGCAATGGTTTCTTTGTTCCGACGTCTCCCGCGAAAATACGTACCCCGGCATATTCGTCGAAGCTGCTTTCGGGCGGCACGGTCATATCAAAACCCCTGTAAAAGCTTCTTGTGATACCGTTTGAGAAAACCGTCTGCGTCCACTCGCCGTTCGTGAAAACACGACCGGAATTTGCAAAAGATCCGCCGTCTTCAATTCGCTTTACATCACCCTTGATACGCTCCGGTTTTTTCTGCTCCGGCACAAGCTCAACGTCACGAAAGACGGAAACACGTCTCGGAAATTCCTCCATGAGAAAATGTGCCGCACCCGCCATTGAAAAATCCGACATGAATCTCTTTTGCATGACGCCGTTAAATGCGGCATTAGACAAGCTTATAAGGCTCATCCCGACGTGGTGAGCCATATAGCTTCGTACCGCCATATAATCCTGCTCTCCGGTCCTGTTCTGTGTAAAATCCACCGCCTCATAAAATCCGTATTTACCCTCCATGCCCATACCGGAAAGCTTTTCGAGATTTGAAAACGCCGACTTCGGGTCCAGTGGCAGCAGTAAAAACGAGGAATAAGAAGACACGACGAGATCCCGGTCAAGACCCGGCTTTAAGGCAAGCTTTTGAGCACCGTGAGCCTTGTATTGATAATTTAATTCTCTGTCAAACGAATAAAATCCGCTTTCGGACATACCAAACGGTATCCCCATACCGTCCGCACGCTTTTTCTGGCAGTATTCACAGTATCTCAAAGCGTGCTCCGACATGGAGCCTTCATACACCGGCAAAAGAAGATGCGGCAGAAAAAACTCAAACATCGTTCCCGTCCACGAAAGAGGACCGACATGTCTCCCGCTCCTTGACATGATTCTGGAAAGACTTTCCATATGCTTTTTCGGCACTATTCTTTTTGCTACGGCATAGTAGCCAGTCATTCTCGCCTCACTCATAAGAAGGTCATAATACGACTTTGAAAATGTGCCGTCGCTGACGGAATATCCTATATGAAAAAGCTGCGCCTCCCTGTCATAAAGAAAACCGAGCTCCGTTTCTTCAATTATCTTTTCTATTCTGAGCCTTAAGCCTTCAAGCCTTAAGCTTAAGTGGCTTTCCCCTCCTTGCCCGTATTCACGCAAGCCCTCTTTAAGTGCAGTCAGCATACAGAGAAAATTTCCGCTGTCAACGGTGGAGATATACTCAGGCTTCAGTACGGCAAGTGTTTTTGTGTCATACCAGTTATACAGATTTCCGCGATATTTTTTTAGTCGTTCTACCGTATCCACGGTGCTTTCGAGCCTCTCACACAGCTCATCTCTGCTGATAAATCCGAAATCACATGCCGCAAGAACACAAAGCATATAAAGACCCGTATTGGTCGGCGATGTACGGTGTGCTACACGGTATACAGGTGTTTCCTGCATATTGTCCGGCGGAAGATAATTGTCGGTTTTTCCGACAAAGCTTTCATAATAATGCCACGTATCCCTTGCATATTCGTAAAGCTTTTTTTCATCGGAAAAGCCGATATTTTCATGCCCTGAAGCAGGTTGTGCCGTAAAGCGGGAAAAGAAAATGTTCATTACAAAGAACGCACCGAATAGCTTTGCCATGCCGGGGAGAAGAAGCAAAATAATTCCGGCAAGCGTTCCCGGAAAAAGAAAAAGAATATTTTTCCTTAAGGTCTTATCACTCAGGGCCTCCGAGCCAGCGGCAGTCGTCCACGAAAGCATATTTTTATGTGTTATAAACCTGCGGACAAGCGCCTTTATCGCAGCACGAAGGCAGACAAAGGCTCGCTGACCGAGAAGAAAAATCTCATAGGGTCCGTCCAGCGACAAAATTACTATTACACATGACAGGACAGATGTTCGAAAAAAAGAAGTCGGATTTAAGCCGTAAACAATGCTTCCGGTAAAAAGCGTTACAAGCTGAAGTACGGGGGTTACGGCTCTCCTGATATTTTCAAGCAGCTTGTACCTTGACACAGGAGAAAGCCTTACTGTGCTTTGACCGTCTTTTTCCGTTCTGTCAAAAACAAGTGCGATATTTTGTATATCTCCGCGAATCCACCTGTCGAGCCGCTTAAAATAAGATATCTCTGTCTTCGGAAAGCCCTCGGCAATTTCCGTATCAGAGACGAATTTTGTCACGAGTATTTCACCCTCGGGTATGTCATGACTGAGGACAGTTTCCTCTTTAAAAACTCCGGTGAGCTTCTCATGTAAAAGGCGTAAATTGACAAGACCCTTTCCGCAAAACACGGAGCTTCCGGTATAGTCCTGATAAAGTTCCTTAAGCGTTCCGCTGTAAGAGCTTACACCACCGTTTCCCGAAAAATATTTCGTAAAACGAGTCGTTCCGCAAACGGACTGTTTTGTCCTTACCACCGGCGAGAACACACCGTATCTTTTCCTGTTCACCGGATGAACCGCACATGCGATAAGCTCCGTAAGGGAATCAAAGGGCAGATCTGTGTCACTGTCCAGAATCATAAAAAATTCGGTATCCTCAAGATTTTTCACGGTGCCGTATACCCCGACAAAGTCCGCGCATCCCTCATAAATAAACCTTGTAAAATCCTCTATGGCTCCGCGTTTTCTCTCGCGTCCGGTAAACTCACCCTGTGTTTTTGAATACGACCTTTTTCTTACAAGGCCCGTAAAATGATTTCCGTACTCATTGTTAAGCTCCTCTATAAATTCACCGAAATCGGATAGCTTATCGTCATCCTCGCAAAGAGCTTCCTGCTTTGCGGAATTAAAGTCGGCAAGTATGCATATACTTATGTTTTCATCGGCTTTTTCGTCATGCTCATACGAGCTGCATATTCCTTTGAGATGCTCCTTAAAGGAAGGAAACTCGTTTCTGTGCGGAATAAGGGTCGGAATTACGATTATAACCTTTGCCTCTTTTACACTTTTGTCGTCATTCTTCATTCTGAGAACCGGTGCTGCCCTTACACTTTTTCTCTCAAGGATGCTTACCGCCTTATAAACAAAGGCCCACAGGGGCAGAAATGCCACTGTGGCAAGGGCGGCGGAGCCGGAGATTAAAAATACGCAGAGACAGAGAACCGCAGTCACAAGCAGCTTCAGGAAAACAAACAGCTTTCCTCGTATCAGGTTATCGGAGTCAAACCCGAGATATTCGCCGATATGTTTGTTTTCCTTTTTTGCAAGGCAGAGACACCGCTCCAGATATTCCGTTTCCCCGACATGCTCCTGCCTTGCAAGCTCTGCTATCCGGCTTCTGTACTCTGCGCGTGTGCCCGCGGTCATACGCGGATACACACCGCCCGGCTCCGCCGTAAGCCCCGGGGTCAGGGGGCTTATCTCCTCAGAAAGCTTATGGGCATCAAGGTTTCGTAAAGCACGAAGTTCTACGGTCGCATATGAAATTTTTTCACGGTTCCTTTCACAGTCCCCGCCTTTTATACTCTCAAATATTTCACGGAGCAATCGTTCCCTGTAAAATACAGGAAACGCGTCAATTTCGCAGGTGCTTAAAGTACTGTTTTTCAGTTTTTCCGTAACAGCTCCGTCTGAAATGCTTCTTTTTTTCTCTACGATTTCCGAGCATATCTCATAAAGTCTTTTTCCTTTTTCACAGAGGTGCGACGGCTTTATACGGCGCATTTCTTCCCTTGTCCACCTTGCCTCGCTCTCATAGAGATAATAGTTGTCGCACAGCCATTCGTACACACCGGTCTGCGGCGTCTGCGACTGCTTACATCGCCTGTATATTTTCCTTGTTTTACGCATATTTTCCGAAAGCTTTGACAAAATTCACGCCACCCTTCCACATTCGTTTTTATTCTGTCCTTTTAATTGACAGTTATCCCTTCCTTTGTTATCATTTTCAGCAGAGGTGACATAAGTTATGAATTTTAAATCGCTCCCTAATGACAAAGTCGAGTGCTTTGCATTGGTAAAAAAAGCAGAGGTAAAAACCTCAACAAAGGGAGGCAAATACCTGGATATCATCCTTTCCGACAAGGACGGAGAAATAAACGGAAAGTACTGGGACTACGTTGACGGCACAACACCGGACTTTCCTCAGAACTCGGTTGTAAAGGTTCGCGGTACACTTAATGACTTCAAAGGAACCACACAGCTCCGCATCGAACTCATACGTGCAACCGTTCCGACAGACTGCATTGACGTTGAGGACCTTGTACGTACCGCAGAGTACAGATGTGAGGATATGTTTGCCGAGATATGTACCATGCTCTGCAGATTCAAGGATGAGGATCTCAAAAATATCTGCCTTAAGGTATACGAGGACAACCGTAAAAAGCTTCTTTACTTTCCTGCCGCAGTAAAACTCCACCACGCTATGCGCGGCGGACTCCTTTACCATACTCTTTCGATAATGAAGACGGCGGATGCCGTTTGCAGTGTGTATCCCCTTGTAGACAGGGACCTCCTTCTCGCAGGAGCAAGCCTGCACGATATCGGAAAAACCGTGGAAATGGACGCAAACTCCTTAGGTCTTGCAAGTGAATACACCGTAGACGGAAACCTTATAGGACACTTAGTACGCGGTGCAATGATGGTCAGAAAGTGCGGAGAAGAAATAGGAACGCCTGATGAAAAGATACGTCTCCTTGAGCACATGCTCCTCTCTCACCACGGAAGCCCGGAATTCGGCTCTGCGGTAAGACCCATGTTTACCGAAGCAATGATTCTTTCTGCGCTGGATGAGCTTGACGCAAAGATATACGAATTTTCTGAGATAACCGGAGAGATTGACGCCGGCACCTTCAGCGGACGTCAATGGGCTCTTGACGACATAAAGGTATACAATCACGGACGAACGGAAATAAAGCCGAAGGCTGAACTGTTAAGTGAGGACGCAGATGAGTAATACAACCGCAAATGAAGAAAACAACGCATATATCGACTTCGGCGGCGACACCGCATGGACAGAGATAAAAATAAAACTCCCGGCAGACTCACTTGAGCTCGCCGAGAGTATTGCAGGCATGACTGTTCCATACGGTTTTTACGTCGAGGATTACAGAACTCTTGAGGAAGAGACTATGGAGATTGCCCATATCGACCTTATAGATGAGGATCTTCTCAAAAAAGACAGAGATATCGGGTATATACATATATATCTTGAGCCGGAGATGAATCCTGCCGAAGCTGTCGCTTTTTTAAAGGATCGTCTTGACGCGTCCGGAATAAAATACGAAACGGAAATACTGATCTGCGAAAAAGAGGACTGGCAAAACAACTGGAAAAAATATGTTGAGCCTATGGAAATAGGTGATAGGCTTCTCATCATGCCCGACATCTCAAAACGTGTCGATGACACGAATCGCAGGGTTCTGTATATCGAGCCAGGTCTTGCGTTCGGAACAGGAACACACGACACCACAAAACTCTGTCTCAGCGCTCTCTCGGAGCGTATCCTCGGAGGCGAGTCTGTTCTCGACCTCGGGTGCGGAAGCGGCATACTCGCGCTCTCAGCCCTTCTTCTCGGTGCATCCGAGGCGGAAGGCGTCGACATAAGTGATATCGCGGCAAAAACAGCAACCGAAAACGGAATTCTCAACGGCTTCACCGAGCCGCAGTACAAAATTCACTGCGGAGACATGACAGAAAAAATCACGGGCACGTATGACATAGTTGTTGCAAACATAGTTGCGGACATAATCATTCTTTTCTGCCAAAATGCCCGCCGGTTTATGAAGCCCGACGGTATCTTCATAGTAAGCGGTATAATTGAGACCCGTGAGGAAGATGTCACCGCCGCCTTCACTGAATACGGCTTCACCGTTATTGAGCGTAAAGAGAGCAACGGGTGGCTATGCTTTGTTCTTAAGTAAGAGTTACATCCGACACATTTTTCAAAAACAAGAAATACTACGTTATTCTGAAACAAGCATTTCAGAAAACATAGGGCGAAATAAATACCCGAAAGCCGACGGCTTTCGGGTATTTTGCTTTTGTTATAATATTTTAAACAGTTTTATGTTCTGTCCTTTATCTCACCGAGAAGCTTCTCGATGAAGGCCTCAAGAGGCATAACCTCTGTTTCGCCCGTATCACGCATACGTACGGATACCATGCCCGTCTCAGACTCTTTCGGTCCGAGAACAAGCATATAGGGGACACGTGCAACCTGCTGTGCTTCACGAATCTTGTAGCCTATCTTCTCGTTTCTGTCGTCAAGCTCGACACGTATACCGAGAGCCTTGAGCTTTTCATAGACCTCCGTTGAGTAATCAAGAGTCTTTTCGGAAACAGGAAGAACCTTTACCTGTGTCGGAGCAAGCCATACAGGGAATTTGCCCGCAAAATGCTCGGTGATGATTCCTATGAAACGCTCGATAGAGCCGAAGCATACACGATGAATCATTATAGGTCTCTGCGGCTGTCCGTTCGTGTCGATATACTCAAGGTCAAAGTTGAGCGGCATCTGGAAATCAAGCTGAATGGTACCGCACTGCCATGTACGTCCGAGACAGTCCTCAAGGTGGAAGTCTATCTTCGGTCCGTAGAATGCTCCGTCACCCTCGTTGATGATATAATCCATACCGAGCTTTTCAAGAGCACCCTTAAGACCGTTTGTCGCAGCCTCCCAGTCCTCATCCGAGCCCATAGAATCCTCTGGTCTTGTCGAAAGCTCAACAAAATACTTGAAGCCGAACTTCTTATAAACCTCATCTATAAGATGAACTACGTTCATTATCTCTTCGGTTATCTGGTCACGGGTCATGAAAATATGCGCGTCATCCTGCGTAAAGCAGCGTACACGGAAAAGTCCGTGAAGCGCACCCTTAAGCTCATGTCTGTGAACAAGTCCGAGCTCACCCACACGAAGCGGAAGCTCTCTGTACGAATGCGGCTGACTCTTATAGACCATAACGCCGCCCGGACAGTTCATGGGCTTTATGCAGTAGTCCTCATCATCAATCTTTGTTGCGTACATATTGTCCTTGTAGTGATCCCAATGTCCGCTTGTCTCCCAGAGCTTTCTGTTCATGATAAGCGGAGTAGAAACCTCTACGTAATTTTCTCTGTAGTGGATGTCTCTCCAGTAGTCAATAAGTGCATTCTTCAAAGCCATACCGTTCGGAAGGAAGAACGGGAAGCCCGGACCCTCCTCGCAAATCATGAAGAGTTGCATCTCCTTGCCTATTCTTCTGTGGTCGCGGCGCTCGGCCTCCTCAAGAAGCTTCATGTGGTCATCAAGCTCCTGTTGCGTTGCGAATGCCGTTCCGTAGATACGTGTAAGCATCTTGTTATTTTTATCTGCTTTCCAATATGCACCGGACTGACCGGTTATCTTGAAGGCCTTGAGCCCTTTGGTATACGTTAAGTGGGGACCTACGCACATGTCAACGTACTCACCCTGTGAGTAAAAGCTTATCTTAGCATCCTCGGGAAGGTCGCCGATATGCTCAACCTTATAGGTCTCATGGTGATCCTCCATATGCTTTATTGCCTCTTCACGGGGAAGCGTATATGTCTTTATGGGAAGATTTTCTTTGGTAATCTTCTTCATCTCTTTTTCTATTGCGAGAAGATCCTCGTCCGTGAGCTTTGTGTCACCGAGGTCAACATCATAATAAAAGCCCTTGTCCGTTGCAGGTCCGTAAGCAAAATCTGCCTGCGGCCAAAGCCTCTTTATCGCCTGAGCCATGATATGCGCAGCCGTGTGTCTTATTACGTGGAGTTCTTCCTCCTTCGGACACTCTGCAACTGTTCCGTCGTTGTAAATTACTTTCATGAATTCGGTCCCCTTACTAAATTACATAATAATGCAAAATTCAATTACAGAAAATTTTACAACTTCTTGCGTATTATTGCAAGTACAAATACAGAGCAAAGGCCTGACGCCAGGTAAAAATCAATTTTTTCGGAAGACGGGTCACATGTTTTGGGACCGGGCTTGCTGAAATCCGCAGGCGTTCCTCCAGTGAGCCCAACCTCCGGCTTTTCTATACTGACAGGTATCATCTCATTGGGTATGGCTTCATCCGCGTTTGCGAACATCCTGAGTATAGTATTCTCAAAGGCCTCGTTTCCCTCGCTTGCGAACACCTTCAAGGGGTATTTTTCGTTCGACAATGTATACCCCTGCGCAGTCGAAATCTCTTTAAGATAATATTCATGTCCGAACGGAAGATCTACACTCATATAAAACTTCCCGTCAGGGGAAACCCTTATTATTTCAAGCAATGAATCCGCAGGCAGATTTTCTATAGGCTCCGAATTGTACACGCCAAACGAAACCTGCTTCAAAAGCTCGAACTGTCCCTCGCTTATCTTTCCGTCATTCAGCAGAACCTTTGAAAATGAGAGACTGTACCTTACTCTCGAGTTTTCAAGTATGACCTCACCGTCATCGTAAAGAGAAACAGGCGCATCCGCCGTTGCTCTTATATATCCCTTCGGTGCCGTTCTCTCACGAAGATAATACTCTCCGTCATAGAGCGGCTTTGTCATGGCAGGTCCCTCCGCATTTGTTGTCACCGTGTCAACCAGTTCATCCTTTGCCACAAGCAGAGAACCGTCCGTGTTGCGTATTTCCGCGGCAGCGTAAACATCTACGACACAACCTGAGAGATACCCCATTTCATAAACAGGAGTATGAATCTCCCCATCCGTAAAGCACTTGAGAATCTCACCCTTTTTATAAACGGAAATCTGCTGTGTTTTGCTCGTAAAGTCAGCGGTAACCGAAATGCGTTCCGCTGCCGTGGGGGCGGCATTTCCCAGTATAGTCACCTGTCCGTCGGTTTTAGGCAACATGACAACCAGATTCTGCGGCGATGTATTCGGCAGTTTTTTCTTCATCAAGACTTTAACGTCCGAGATAAGCCTGTCGGACGAAAGATAAAGTGTGTTACCGGACCTTGAAGCTTTGAGCCCCGAGCCCTCGCAATATATGTCACACTCTGCAAGCATACCGTTTTTATCAGTTAACTCCGCCTTGTAAAGCTTGTCCTTTTTATCATACTTAAGAAGCACGTTAGACCCTGAAAAGTCGGACATTTTTCCGTGTGAGAATACTTTTGACACCAGATTTCTGTACGCCGTCATTCCGCGTTTTTCGGCTCCGGTAGACCTATATGTCAGGATATCCGTCATTGTATTTGCGTCAAGATATGTGCCTTTGTAGGTGACCGCCTGTTTTACGTCACTTTTTGCCGAAGACCGTATGCCCGTCTGGAATTCCCAGATGAGCGCCTGAGTGGCAGCGTAGGCATCCGCGGCAGACATGCCGAGGTTGCTGTTCGGAAATCCGTAGGTAGTGGCGAGCATGATACCCTCACGCTGCCCCGCGCTCATCGTATTCCAGTACGTGCTGCTTTCCGTGGCTTCCGCCGTGCGCTCTATGTATGAAAAAATATCCGCGCCGTACTCAACGCAATAGAGCCACATCGGAAGCCCGGAATCGTCGGTCTTCGGCTCCCCTTTATTTGAATCGGACAAATAAAGCATACGCATATACATACGCGTACCGTCAAGCTCTTCATAAATATACGCCTTTTCACTTGTGGTCGAATACGAGCCTGCTCCCTCGTCACAATAATTTTGCAGATTTACGTACCCTCCGCCTCCGACGGATACAGACTCCGCCGAAGCTCGAATGATAACTCCTGAAATAAACAGCATAAATACTGTCAGCGCGCAGAGTATACGCACCGATTTCTTCTTTTTCATGTTGATAATTCTCCTTTAGCCCAAAAATCAAATCTTTGAAAATGAAAATTTAAAAAGCGGCCGTTGACAAAATGATAGGGGGTTTGTAAAAAATAAAGTGCAAGTGACCATAGCCTGGTCTCAGTTATTTGCATTGGGGTGCATGGAGGACAACGACCGCTTTTTAAGCATGGTTATTCCTTACTCGGCGAATTCCGCCTTGTAAGCCGTGATTTTGAACCTCACGCGAGGCTTGCCTTCCTTATCGAGATACTTCTCATTGTTAAATGTACCGTTTACGAGAATACGGTTTCCCTTTTTCAGATAATTTTCCGCGAACACCGCAAGCTTGTCCCAGCAACAAACCTCGTAGAATTCTCCGTCGGTTTTATCCGAGTCATTGTTTGCCAGCGAAAAATTTGCAACCTTCATGTTGCCGTCTCCGACAGCCTTCACCTCAGGGTCTGCCGTAAGCCTTCCGGTAAGTGTGATTGATTTCATAAAAATCCTCCTTTTTTCTCGGGGGCCTTCGTAAAAACCCCTCTATATATAGAATACTTTTCGAGGCCAAAAGAAGACAAAAAAAGTATGAACGGCAAAAAAAGGCCATCGAACGGTCGCTAAGTCCGCTCAATGGCCCATTTTTTCATTTTTTTGAATTTTCCGATTTACCCGAAAAATCAGGGTAAAATCACTCTCAAAAACCACGCTTTTTTCACACGAAAAAGCAAAAGAAAAATCAGATTTTATTCGGATTTTTTCAGAGAAAATCCGGTCAGAAATCAGAATGATTTTTAAGGATTACATAAGCTCACAAATTGAATTTGCAAAAGCTGCCGGATCCTCAATCGGCATTCCCTCTATGAGAAGAGCCTGATTGTAGAGAAGCTCGGTATATGTTTTTACCTTTTCCCTGTCCGTTTTGAAAAGCTCGGTAATCGTTTTAAAAATCTTATGATTTGTGTTAACCTCGAGAACCTTCTGTGCTTTGATTCTGTTTGCCATATCCGGCTGATTTGAAAGCGCTTTCTCCATCTCAAGGGAAATACCGCCCTCTGTCGAGATACATACGGGGTGAGACTTAAGTCTTCCGGAAGCACGTACAGCCGTAACCTTGTCGCCGAGAGCCTCCTTCATGAAGTCAAACAATTCCTTGTTGTCCTCATCAAGCTTCTTGACGTTTTCCTTATCCTCATCAGACTCTATTCCGAGATCATCATCTGATACGGAACGGAATTCCTTGTCGTCGTATGCCTGCATTGTCTTGAGGGCAAATTCATCGACATCTTCCGTGAGATAGAGAATCTCATATCCCTTATCAAGGATACGCTCTGCCTGAGGAAGCTTTGAAATCTGGTCAACGGATTCACCGCATGCATAGTAAATATACTTCTGATCATCCTTCATACGTGATACGTATTCTTCAAGTGTTGTGTATTTCGACTCAAACGATGAATAGAAGATGAGAAGGTCTTTAAGTGTTTCAACGTTCATACCAAAACTCTGATAAACACCGAACTTTATCTGCATACCGAATTGCTTCCAGAATTCCTCATATTTCTCACGGTCATTTCTTTGCATGGAGAGAAGCTCGCTCTTTATCTTTTTCTCAAGATGCTTTGCTATAACGCTTACCTGCCTGTCCTGCTGCAGCATCTCACGTGAGATGTTAAGCGAGAGGTCGGCCGAGTCAACCACACCGCGTACAAAGCTGAAGTAATCAGGTAAAAGGTCCTTGCAGGTTTCCATGATAAGAACACCCGATGCATAAAGTCGGAGCCCCTTTTCAAAGTCCTTGCTGTAGTAGTTAAACGGTGCTCTGCCCGGTATGAAGAGAAGTGCATTGTATGTTGCCGCACCCTCCGTAGACGAGTGAATTACGCGAAGAGGATCCGTGTAGTCATAAAATGTATCCTTATAAAACTGATTGTACTCCTCCGGCTTTACCTCATTCTTGTTCTTTTTCCAGATAGGAGTCATGGTGTTGAGGGTTTCCTCCTTTTGGATATCCTCATACTCATCCTCTGTTCCCTCCTTAAGCTCGTGACTTGTAGTCATCATCTTTATGGGGTAACGGATGTAATCGGAGTACTGCTTTACAAGACTCCTTATCTCATACTCGGAGGTAAAGCGTGAGTATTTCTCATCCTCGGTATCATCCTTGAGGGTCAGGGTTATCGTTGTGCCGTGACCGTCGCGTTCTGTCTCCGTGATTGTGTAACCGTCAGCTCCGGTGGATACCCACTTGTATGCGGTATCCGCACCGTAAGCCTTACTTACAACCTCAACCTTCTTCGCAACCATAAACGCAGAGTAGAAGCCTACACCGAATTGACCGATGATATCTATGTCCTCGGCAGCCTTTTCATCCGACAGTTCATCATTTTTAAAGATGCCGGAGCCGCTTTTACAGATAGTACCGAGGTTCTGCTCAAGCTCTTCCTTAGTCATACCGATACCGTTATCGGATATGATGAGCTTCTTATTTTCCTCGTCCCTGTCAATAAAGATGAAAAAATCCGACCTTGAAAGACCGCCGATATTGTCAGTCAGGGTCTTGTAATAAAGCTTGTCCATCGCATCCGATGCGTTTGAGATAAGCTCACGAAGGAATATTTCCTTGTTCGTGTAAATGGAATTAATCATAAGGTCGAGCAGCCTTTTCGACTCTGCCTTAAACTGTTTTTTTGCCATGATAAACACCTCTGATATTTTTTGATACGTCCTGCCGTCCGGCGATGTATACCCTCCCAAACGGCATTTCGTGTATTTATACAAAATTATGTGTTGTTAGCACTCTTTATGTCCGAGTGCTAACAACACATATACTATACCCCCTATGTCTTAAAAATTCAAGGCTTTTTTTACAATTTTTTCTTCGTTAAACGGGAATTTTACATCGCCCAGTATCTGATAACATTCGTGACCCTTTCCCGCAAGCAACAAAAGGTCTCCCGGAAGCAGCATATTGACCGCCTTTACTATTGCCTCCTCTCGGTCAAGAATAATTCTGTATGGCTTTCCGCCCTCGCAAAGCGCCGGCAAAACGTCCATGACTATCTGCAGAGGATCCTCATTGCGCGGATTGTCGGAGGTAAAATAAATAAAATCCGAATACCTTGATACAACCTCCGCCATCAGAGGGCGCTTGGTACGGTCCCGCTCGCCGCCGCAGCCGAACAGCGTGATGATTCTCCCGTCATGTATTTCCCGAACGGTTGTCAAAATATTCATCAGTGCATCCGGCGTGTGAGCAAAGTCTATCATTATCGTATAATCTGTTTTAAGATTAAGTATCTGTGCCCTGCCGCGCACCGGCTTTATTTCCGTAACCGCATCTATTATTTCGTCAAACCCGAAGCCCAGCATATGAAGCACAGCCATGGCGGACATCACATTGTAAACAGTAAATCTTCCTATTACCGGAACATGAACATGAGTTTTCGTTTCAAAAAAGTTCATGAGAAAATCCGTGCCGTTTGGCGACAATTCAATATTTTCCGCGCTTATATCCGTACACGTACAGATCGCGCTTATGTTTGCAAAAGGAAGATTTTTCTTTGCATAGTCATGGAAGAATTCCTCTCCGACCGGGTCATCTGCATTGAATACCATTGACTTAGACATATCCAGTATTTTTCGCTTTGCCGCCTTGTAATTTTCAAACGTCTTATGATAATCAAGATGATCCCTCGAAAGATTCGTAAACACCCCGACGTCAAATTCAAGCCCCTTTACACGATTCTGCATAAGGCCATGGGACGATACCTCGAGCACGAGGTATTCGACGCCGCTCTTCTCCATATATCCCATATGATATTTTATCGTCTCAAGCGGCGGCGTCGTAAGGCCGACATCAAAAAACATATCATCATAAAGAATTCCGAGAGTCCCTATGATGCCGACCTTACGTCCCATGCCTTTTAACATATCATATATAAATTGCGCCGTTGAGCTTTTACCGTTGGTTCCTGTTATACCTATTATTTTCAAAAAACCACCCCTCATACAAATGTATGAAGGGGTGATTTTATAAATTACATCTTATAACATTTTTCTTTTTTGCTGTTTGTTACACGGAAAGTTTTCGAATACACTCTTATCTGTCCCACTTGTCACAAAGGGCGAGAATCTGATCTGCAAGTTTTGCAAGGTCCTTATTCGCGCCGCCCTCGTTGTGCTTGATAACCTGCTGCAAACGCTGTCCCGCAAGTATCAGGCGGCCAAACGAACTGTTTGGACTGATATTTCCGTTGGGTACCTTCTTCTCGATTTTCCTGCTGTTTCCTTCTGACAGAATAGTATCCGCAACAAGGTCAACCTTTGCATACGGATAAGGGGCAAAGGCTTCCAGTCCCAGCTCATTGTGAACCTTGGCTGCAAAACTGTCACACACGCCGTCGTCACCGTGACATACAAATACATGCTTAGGCTTTGTTTCAAAGCTCTTTATCCACGTCATAAGCCCGTTTATGTCTGCGTGGCCGGATACGCCGCCGAGAACGTCTATCTCCGCGCATATCTCTATTTCCTCGCCGAATATCTTTACCCTTTCGGCGCCGTCGACAATACTGCGTCCGAGCGTTCCTACAGCTTGATATCCCACAAACAGAATCGTACACTCGCTGCGCCAGAGATTGTGCTTTAAGTGGTGTTTTATACGTCCGGCCTCGCACATGCCGCTTGCGGAAATGATGACCTTCGGCTCCATATCATAGTTTATCGCCTTCGACTCTTCCGACGTTACGGCAAGCTTCAGGTTTGAAACCTCAATAGGGTTGATTCCCTTTTCGATAAGCGAAAGAGTCTCAGGGTCAAGGTATTGTCTGTCACAGTTGCTGTAGATGTTCGTCGCCTCAATCGCAAGCGGGCTATCCACATACACCTTGAAATCCCCGTGCTCTTTTACAAGACCCTGCTCCTTTATCTGCCTTATAAAATAAAGCATCTCCTGCGTTCTTCCTACGGCAAAAGAAGGAATAACAAGATTTCCTCCCCGGTCAAAGGTCTTTTGGATAATCTGCGCCAGATCCTTTACATAATCAGGTCTTTTTCCGTGCGCTCTGTCTCCGTAGGTAGACTCCATTACAACGTAATCGGCCTCGGTGATATACTTCGGGTCGTTTATAAGCGGCTGATCGGTATTTCCTATGTCCCCTGAAAAAACAAGCTTCTTTGAAATACCGTTTTCAGTGAGAAAAATCTCAATACTCGAAGAGCCGAGAAGATGTCCGGCATCCACGAATCTTATCTGAACTCCGTCACAAACCGAAATCATTTCGCCGTAGTTATAAGGCTGAAAAAGTTTGAGGGCTGCAATTGCATCGTCTATCGTATACAGCGGAACGTATTCTTCCTTTCCCGCTCTCTTGTTCTTTCTGTTTTTCCACTCCGCTTCAAACTCCTGGATATGCGCGCTGTCCCTCAGCATTATACTGCACAGGTTGTATGTCGCACCCGTTGAGAAAATAATTCCTCGGAAGCCCTGTGCCGACAGAAGCGGCAGCTTTCCGGAATGATCAATATGTGCATGTGTTAAAAATACATAGTCGATTTCCCCTGCGGCAACAGGAATTTCTCCGGACTCATAAACATCGGCGCCCTGCTCCAACCCGCAGTCAATAAGAATTTTTTTGTCATTTACCTCGAGAAAATAACAACTTCCGGTAACCTCATGTGCGGCACCGCAAAATGTAAGCTTCATCAAAACACTTCTTTTCTTCTGTTTTAAATTTTCGTTTTAGGGACAATCACCATTTGTTCCTTACTTTTTCCGCAAATCCAAGCATATCCTTTACCTCAATAACCGTTCCGTCATCAAGTACGGCTTTTCCCGTAAAGCGACCGAATACCTGATGCTGGTCGGAGCCGAGAGGTCCTACGGTTACATTGGCGGCACGGTCGAGAATCGGAGCAAAATCCATCTCAAATCTTCCGTCGCTGGATGTAAAGGTCCACGGACTCATAAAGTCATCCGTTCCGTCTTCCTTTTCGGGAATGTTAAAGGATACCAAATCAAGCTTGTGCGCTTTTCCGTCATAGAAAAGCATATTTTCGGAAGCCGCGGAGGTGTCTCCGAACCCGTAACCAATGTTGAAGCCGAAAATATGTCCTCCCGGAAGCTCTGTCTGACCCGCTCCCCAGAACCATGTATTGTCATACGTCCACACCCCGCGTCCCCAGTCAAGAAGACCGTATGCGTTGTTCGTCTCATCAAAGGTGTAGGTCTTACCGCGAAATGTCGCAGTACCTCTTGCTTTCATCCCTATGATTTTCTGATTGTAGTAGAAATGCTTAGGATGATCCTTCCACGGTGTTGCGATGACCATGGATTCCTCCGGAAAGTCAGAAAGAGTTATGTCAACCATCAGGTCATTTTCTCCGTCAAACTTTTTATAATCACAGGTGAGATGACGGGTCTTTCCGTCGTTTATAAAGTTAAGCTTAACCTGCTTTGAATTGTAGCATGAATCTCCCTTTTCAGAGGTCGGGGGAAGTCCTACCTTTCCGTTTGTGAAAAACTTCATAACACCGGCGGTATGCTCCCACGGTTCGCCGGTAAAATCAAGAACCGACGCGCTTTCCTGTCCCATATATGAATTGTCGTCAACCGTCATTGCAATGGCAAAATCATTTGTGGTTATAAGATAATAATCCCATTCCTTGATACGGAATCCGGGTGCCTTTATTGCGCTTCTGTCGTATTCCTTTATGAGTTTTTTTGCGTATCCGCATTCACAAAGGTGTCCGTTTTCGTTGAGAAGCGGACCCGCTGTAAGCTCCTTGTTCATATCTCTTCTCCTTTTAAAGTGCGGGAGTTACGCCCCCGTATTATTCCTCATTTATTATACTCCCTTTCAGAACATTTTTTTAGTGTTGCATTTTGACTTCTGTTGTGGTAATATATTTGAGCGGCAAAAATCAGATGTGCGCTCGTAGCTCAGCTGGATAGAGTGACTGGCTACGAACCAGTAGGTCGGGGGTTCGAGTCCCTCCGGGCGCGCCATTTAAGAGAACAGGTTTTCCTGTTCTCTTTTTTTTGTGCGCTTTTTGGGAGTGGACTCGAACGGGTTCGAGGTACGCGTACGCTTCGCTCCCGCCCAACCCTTTTGTCACTGCGTGACATTTCCCCTGTCAGGGGAATAACCCTCCGGGCGCGCCATTTAAGAGAACAGGTTTTCCTGTTCTCTTTTTTTGTGCGCTTTTTTAGAGTGGACTCGAACAGGTTCGAGGTACGCGTGCGCTTCGCTCCCGCCCGACCCTTGATAGCCGCATTTTATGATGCTATAATGAGGAAAGAAAAATTTATCGTAAAATCATAACACCTCGAAAGAAGATGCTAAAAGTGTGGATAGTATTCGCAATACTCTCAGCGGTTTTTGCCGCTCTGACCTCCATCCTCGCAAAGATAGGAATTGAAGATGTAAACTCGACCCTCGCAACAGCTATAAGAACTCTCGTGGTCGTTGCCATGTCATGGCTCATGGTTCTTATTACAAACACGGGTAGCAGCATAACTGAAATAAGCAAAAAAAGCTGGATTTTCCTCATTCTGTCCGGAATAGCAACCGGTGCCTCATGGCTCTGCTACTATAAAGCCATACAAATGGGCGATGTATCCAAGGTCGTACCCATAGACAAGCTGAGTGTCGTGCTGACCCTCATTCTCGCTTTTGTATTTCTTCATGAGGATTTTGGTGTGAAGTCCGCAATAGGCGCCGTACTGATAACCGTTGGCACTCTTGTTATGGTTCTCTGATTACGCGCACACCATAAGAAAACATAAAATTTAAGATAAATAAAAAGCCTTATTTCAAACTTGCTTTGCAAATTGAAATAAGGCCTGTTTTATGTATTACATACATGTTTAACATTCAGCGAATCCAATGAATCACGGAATGAATTCGGCAAAAATAAGCTTGCCGGTTTTTTTGTATTCAGTATTCCGGACTCCTTCAATGCTTCTGCAACAAACTGTGAGCAAAAGTATCTGTTCTTTATCTTAAACGGAATACGAAGAACACACATTACAACACCAAAGGGTGAATATTTATAACGCTCCTGGTTATCCTTCACCGATTTGATATACTCTTTGAGCTTTTTGTACTCCTGTTCTTCAACTTTTATCTTATAAATCGTCTTCTGTACTCTACTGTCTTTCTTTTTCCATCTCGCCGGTTTTTCAATCCTGAAGCCCTTACCATTAAAGCTGTAATAAGTGTTCTTGTCTTCCTGTAAACCGATGGATGCGTGTGTATATCCCCTGCCGGTAAGATGATAGAGCATTTGAGATACTCTGTCAAAGTGACGTGACAGCAAAATATTTATATATTTGTATCTTTTACGCATGTTATTTCCCCTTAACATTATATTTTGCTCCGCTACCATAAACAACAAACCTTAAATTTCCCTTAAAAGGCAGCCGTGATTTGCTTTAAGCAAACCTCGATGTTATTACTCCGTATAATTCCAGTGCTCAAAGAAATCCTCTATCACTGAAAGTTCGGATGCAAAGACGCCCTGTATCATGTCGTCTTTGCCGCCGCCCCTGCCTACAAGGCAGGCGTTAAAGTCGCGCGAAAGAGCGCGAAGAGGAATATCCTTTGAGGTTATCATGTAACGGTATCCGTCTTCACAATTTGTGAGCGCGACACAGACTCCGGCGCACTTTTCCCTGCCGCCGTTTGCGAGAGCACGGAGTGCCTCGGTATCGGCGTTTTGCAGGAACAGGACAAGGTTTCCCGAAACCTTGTCAACTGCGTCGAGTCTTGCCTGTGCAAGGGCACGTGACGCCTTGCCGAGCTCATACGTGAGGTCTCCGTTGGCCTTCTGCAGGTTTGAAACTGCGTCAGCCGTTTCAAACTGTCTTGCAGACAGAAGGTCCATGATTCTAAGGATATTTTCCTGTTTTTCATCATAGTCGGCAAGGGCTCTGTGCCCGGCACAGATGTGCAGGCGAACGCCGCCGTGACTCTTCTCCGTATAAATGATTTTAACAAGACCTATCTCACCTGTTTGCTTAACGTGCGGCGCGCAGCATGCACAGCAGTCAACACCGGGTATGGTAACGATACGCACATCACCCTCAAGGTCAAGCTTACTGCGATAATCAATTGATTTTAAAGCTTTTGCATCCGGATATTCCGTCTTTATCGGAAGATTTGAAAAAATAACTTCGTTAGCACGTTTTTCAATATCCTTTAACTGCTCCTTTGAAAAAGAGCCGTTATAGTCACAGGTAACATCCTCATCCCCAAGGTGAAAGCCTATGTTGTCATATCCGAAGGTACTGTGTATAAGACCGGAGATGATATGCTCGGCACTGTGACTCTGCATACGTGAAAAGCGCTTATCCCAATCCAAAGCACCCTCAACCTGCGTTCCGGGGAGAATTTCTTCCATTGTAAGATGATATATCGACGTTCCGTCAATTTGAGTATCGCATACCTTAACAGTCCTTCCGTCACACGTAAGCACACCCGTATCCCCGTACTGACCGCCGCCCTCGGGGAAAAATGCTGTGCGGTCAAGCTCTATTTTGAAAAAATCACCGCTCTTTGTGCAGGACTGTACAAGGGCGGTGAACTCTTTTTCATGACTGTCATTGTCATAGAGCTTTATTGTTTTGATAAGCTCACTCATTATTTTATAATTTCAACCATCATACCCGGAGCTACGCCCGCAGCATTCGACTCGTCTGTGTCGATATGCATGGCAAGAGCATATTTCGGGCTTACACGAACTACCACGTCACCGAAGATAAGTGAGCGTTCAGGGGAGTCAACCTTAACGTTTACGATTTCCTTATCCTTTACGCCGAGTGCCTCCGCATCCTCAGGTGTTGCATGAATATGACGCTTTGCAATGATTACGCCCTCTGAAATCTCAACCTCACCCTTCGGTCCTACAAGCTTGCAGGCACCTGAGCCTGAGATATCTCCCGACTCACGGATGGGAGCGGCAACACCGATTGAACGTGCGTCGGATGCCGAAAGCTCGACCTGTGTTTCGGGGCGAACCGGTCCGAGAATGGATACTGCGGGGAACTGACCCTTAGGTCCTATTACTGCAACCCTTTCATTTGAAGCGAACTGTCCCGGCTGAGAAAGTTCCTTCTTTACGGTAAGCTCATATCCCTCACCGAAAAGTGTATTGAGCACCTCTTTTGTAACGTGAACGTGTCTTGCTGATGTTTCAATCAAAAACTTCATTATCTCTCTGTCCTTTCGTCTATGAAAAATTCCGTAAACATTTTACTACTATTGCTTACGCTTTTCAATCATTTTTCCAAGCCTTTATTTCCTTTTCAATCCACGCGCAGAGCTCATCCACGCCCTCGCCTGTTTTCGCGGAAACAGGTATGATATCAATATCCGGATTACGCATTTTTGCATTTGCCTTACACTTTTCAATGTCAAAGGTAAAATAGGGCGCAACATCAATCTTATTTATGACAAGGAGATCCGACACCTGATACATAAGCGGATACTTGAGAGGCTTGTCATCTCCCTCGGGAACACTGAGTATGGTAAGATTTTTTACTGAGCCGGTGTCAAACTCCGCGGGGCAAACGAGATTTCCCACATTTTCAAGAATGAGAAAATCAAAATCCTCGTCCCCGATACCCTCTATGCCCTGTCTTGTCATCTCGGCTGTAAGATGACACATACCGCCGGTATGGAGCTGAATAGCCTTTGCACCTATGCTTGTTATGGTTGCCGCGTCAACGTCACTGTCGATATCCGCTTCCATTACGCCTATCTTGTACTTATCCGCAAGACGCGGAATAATCTGCGTCAGAGTTGTGGTCTTTCCGCTTCCCGGAGAGGACATGATATTCAGGAAAAATGTGCCGCGCTTTTTCAGTTCTGCACGAAGTACATCCGCGTCCTTGTTATTATCGGCGAAAATATTCTCTTTTATCTCGATAATTCTGTATTTTTTATCCTCCACAGTAATCCGTCCTTTCAGATAAAGCTGTCATTTCACTTAAAGTCACAGTAGATTGTAGCACTATAAAAATACATCGTCAATTGCGAAAAAAGAGTACAAGTATACTTGCCCGGGCGATGTATAATACGTTATAATAAAACTCATCATGAAATAAAGGTGCGATTGAATTGTATAACAGCTTTGAAGAACTCCGTGCGGAGTGTGAACAGTGTAATAAATGCAGACTCGGTGAAACCAGAACAAACCTTGTTTTCGGTGTCGGAAACCCGCATGCGGACGTCATGTTCGTCGGCGAGGGACCGGGCGAGAACGAGGACCTTCAGGGCGAGCCCTTTGTGGGTCGTTCCGGTCAGCTGCTTGACCGTATGCTTCTTGAAATAGGACTTTCGAGAAAGGAAAACATATATATCTCCAACATGGTCAAGTGCAGACCTCCGCAGAACAGAGACCCGCAGCCGGATGAGCAGGAGGTATGCATAAACTGGCTTCGTGAGCAATACAAATTCATACGCCCGAAGATAATTGTATGCCTCGGGCGAATCTCCGCGCAGCGCCTCATAAGTCCGGACTTCAAGGTCACAAAGCAGCACGGAGAATTTATACAAAAAGGGGGAATCCTCATGATGGGAACCTTCCATCCGGCGGCTCTTCTTCGCAACCCGAACAACAAGCCCCTCGCCGATGATGACTTCAAAAAGCTGCGCATGAAGCTTGACGAACTAAAGGAGCAGCAGGCATAGTTAAAAAAGCAGTGGATTTCACATTCCATTGCTTTTATTTTGCCCTTTTTGATATATCAAAAATTATTTTACGGACTACAAAAAATAAGAAGCAGCGGTTTATCAAAACTGCTGCTTCTTATTTCGGTTTGATTAAAAAATTTTTACAGCTGACTTTTTCTGATTGCATCGATATCATACGGAGTATTCTGATAAACAAAATAATTAAGCCAGTTTGAGTAAAGAAGGTTTGCGCTTGAACGCCATGTAACCGGGGGCTTCGGTGTAGCCTTACCGCCCGGAAAATAATTAACGGGCTCACTGATGGGTTTTCCTGCATCGAGGTCGCGCTTGTACTCGTTGTAAAGAGTGTCCGCATCATATTCGGAGTGCCCGGTTATGAATATCTGGCGACCCTTTTTTATCGAGATAGCATAAACACCTGCTTCCTTTGAAGACGCAAGTATCTTGAGTTCGGGAACCGCCTCTATGTCGGCACGGTCAACCGTTGTATGTCTTGATTGCGGAACCATGAACGTGTCATCAAAGCCCCTGAAAAGCATGGAGTTTTTCTTTTCAACCCTGTGAGGAAAAACCCCGAAGAGCTTTTCGGGAAGATCATGCTTCTTTATACCGTAGTGATAGTAAAGACCTGCCTGCGCTCCCCAGCATATATGAAATGTTGACCAGACATGAGTTTTACTCCACTCCATTATTTCACAGAGCTCATTCCAGTACTCGACCTCTTCAAACGGCATCTGTTCAACCGGCGCTCCGGTTATTATCATTCCGTCAAAGTTCTTATCCTTTATCTCCGGAAAAGTCTTATAAAACGCGAGCATATGGTCTTGCGATGTATTCCTTGCCACGTGCGTGCTCATCATTACAAGTTCAAGCTCCACCTGAAGAGGAGTATTTCCGAGTAGCCTGCAAAGCTGCGTCTCCGTCTCAATCTTTTTCGGCATGAGGTTAAGAAGAAGAATTTTAAGCGGACGTATATCCTGCTTACCCGCTCTCGTCTCGGTCATGACGAATATATTTTCAGAGTTAAGAACCTTCTTAGCCGGAAGGTCTGTCGGGATTTTAATAGGCATCTTGAATTACCTCTTTTTAAACATGGTCAAGTGCATTTTGTATGTCTTCAATAAGGTCGTTCACGTTCTCTATACCGCAGGAAAAACGGACGAGATCCGAGGGTACTCCGGCAGCTGTAAGCTCCTCCTCGCTCATCTGTCTGTGAGTGGTGGAAGCCGGATGAAGGCAGCATGTACGCGCGTCCGCAACATGTGTTTCTATTGCGGCAACCTCAAGGGCGCGCATAAACTTCTCGGCAGCCTCTCTTCCGCCCTTCACTCCGAAGCTTACGACTCCGCAGGTGCCGTGAGGCATATATTTTTTTGCAAGTTCATAGTACATGTTACCGATAAGTCCGGGATAATTCACCCATGCTACCTTGTCGGATTTTTCGAGAAATTCCGCAATCGCCTGTGCATTTTCGCAGTGACGTGCCATCCTTACGGAGAGGCTTTCAAGCCCCATGTTAAGGAGAAATGCATCATGCGGAGACTGAACAGAACCGAAGTCGCGCATAAGCTGAACAGTAGCTTTTGTGATAAAAGCACCCTCCCTGCCGAAGCGCTCGGTATATGTCACACCATGATAACTTTCATCCGGTGTACAAAGACCCGGGAACTTATCAGGGTGTGCGGCCCAATCAAACCTTCCGGAATCGACGATACAGCCACCTACCGTCGCACCGTGTCCGTCCATATATTTTGTTGTTGAATGAGTTACGATATCCGCTCCCCATTCGATAGGTCTGCAGTTTATCGGCGTAGCAAATGTATTGTCAACTATAAGCGGAACACCGTGCGCATGTGCGACCCCGGCAAATTTTTCGATATCCAGCACGGTGAGAGCCGGATTTGCGATAGTCTCACCGAACACAGCCTTAGTGTTTGGCTTAAATGCGGCATTCAACTCTTCCTCACTGCAATCGGGGTCAACAAACGTAAAGTCAATACCCATCTTTTTCATCGTTACGGCAAACAGGTTGTACGTGCCTCCGTAGATACTGTTTGAGGCGACAACATGGGAGCCGCACTCGGCAATATTGAACACCGCAAAAAAGTTTGCGGCCTGGCCCGAACTCAACAGCATGGCAGCAGTTCCGCCCTCAAGCTCCGCAATTTTTGCGGCAACCATATCACAGGTCGGGTTCTGAAGTCTTGAGTAAAAATATCCGGATGCCTCCAGGTCAAAAAGCTTGCCCATATCCTCTCCGGTATCATACTTGAAGGTCGTGCTCTGAATGATGGGTATCTGGCGCGGCTCACCGTTTCCCGGAGTATAACCGCCCTGTATACACGCTGTTTCTATACGACGTTTGTTTGCCATTTTGTCTCACCTTTTGCCTGTTTTCAACTTTTGATTATTTCCAACTTGAGTTTAAATCTACCGTTCTGTTAAAGATTATCTTATCCTCCGTTGAGTTTTTGTCAACCGTATAATAACCTTTTCTCATAAACTGGAATGTGTCACCGACCTTAAGATCTCCTATTCCACCCTCAAGGAGCGCACCGTCCAGTATTTCAAGTGAATCCGGATTAAGGAATTCTTTTAGCTCCTTGCTGTCATCCGACGGATTTTCAACATTGAAAAGCCTGTCATAAAGACGTACTTCAACGGGTTTTGCATCCTCTGCGCATACCCAGTGGATAGTACCTCTTACTTTCCTTCCGTCAGGTGAATTTCCGCCTTTGGAGGCAGGATCATATGTGCAGTGAAGACAGGTTATATGTCTGTCCTCATCCTGCTCATAGCTCTGACAGGTAATAAAATATGCGCCTTTTAGTCTCACTTCATTGCCGGGGAAGAGTCGGAAATATTTTTTCACGGGCTCCGCCATGAAGTCGTCCTGCTCAACGTATATCTCTCTGCCAAATGTAACCTTGCGTGTTCCGAGCTCCGGCTTGTCGGGATGATACTCCACCTCAAGTTCTTCCGTCTGCCCCTCGGGATAGTTGTCAATGATAACCTTAAGGGGGCGCAATACAGCCATTGCACGGGGTGCATTTGCGTTCAGGTTATCCCTGACACAGGCCTCAAGAAGTCCGAAATCAACAACGCTATACGCTTTTGAAACGCCTATCCTATCGCAGAAATCACGGATTGCGGCAGCAGGGAAGCCGCGTCTGCGCATACCGCTTATCGTTACCATGCGCGGATCATCCCATCCGTCAACATAACCGCCGTTTACAAGGTAAAGTGAGCGACGCTTTGAGGTTACGCAATAGTTAAGGTTAAGTCTCGCAAACTCTATCTGACGCGGCCTGCGCCACCCTAGCACGTCCGAAACCTCACACTCATCGAGCACCCAGTCATAAAGAGGTCTGTGATTCTCAAACTCAAGTGAGCAAAGCGAATGTGTTACACCCTCCTTTGCGTCCTCAAGAGGGTGAGCAAAGTCGTACATGGGATAAACACACCACTTATCGCCCTGTCTGTAATGAGAGAGATGAGCTATTCTGTAGATAACCGGATCTCTCATATTGATATTCGGCGAGCTCATATCAATCTTTGCACGGAGAACTCTGGAGCCGTCCGGAAATTCACCCTTAATCATACGCTCAAACAAATTCAGGTTCTCTTCAACGCTTCTGTCTCTGTACGGACTGTTTTTACCGGGCTCCTTAAGAGTTCCGCGGTATTCCTTCATCTCATCGGGCGAGAGATCACATACAAAGGCTTTGCCTTTTTTTATAAGTCTTATTGCACACTCATACATAAAGTCAAAATAATCTGACGCATAGAGTGTCGATGGAATTTCCTCATCCAGAAGCCACTCGATATCATGTCTTATGGACTCGGCATACTCGACATCCTCCTTGCCGGGATTCGTGTCGTCAAGTCTTAAGTTGCATACACCGCCGTATTTTTTTGCGGTTGTAAAGTTTATACATATCGCCTTTGCATGTCCGACATGAAGATATCCGTTCGGCTCGGGCGGGAAACGGGTCTGAACGTGGTCGTATACGCCTTCCTTCAAATCCTCATCAATAAAATCATGTATAAAATTTCCCGTGTTTTTTATTTCTTCACTCATATTACTTCTCCCAATCGGCAATCGCCGCGTCAAATCTGTTGTTAACCTCTGTCTTTCCGAGCACCGCCATGATAGCATGGAGGTCCGGCGTGTTTGTTCGGCTTGTAAGAGCAACTCTTATGATGGTGGATACATCGCCGACGTGACCCTTGAAGTTCTCCGGATTTGCTTTATACTCCTTAACATTCGGAGTAAATCCGAGCGGCTCACATAAATCCTTTATCTTTTGGAACCATGTGTCCTTGTCGTCATTTATGTCAAAAACTTGTTTATAGGCTTTGAGAACGTCCACCGCGTCTTTTCTGCTTATACTTTCCGGCAACACATCATAGCTCTGACTATACGTTTCACCGTAGAAATAGGATACATAGTCCGGAACGTCCGCCCACCTTGAGATATCCTTACGTGGCTTGGCATTTTCACGGTCGATATTTAATATGCTGCGCATCTTCTGACGGTCAGCCTCGATAAGGTCGTAAAACTCCGGATTGTAATTTTCTGCCCATTCCTCGGTCTTTTTGAGAACGGTATCCGCATCCATGACGGAAATAACGTTCTTTGAGATATCGTTGAGTTTTGCAAGGTCAAACAACGCACCCGACACGCTCATCTTTTTAAGATTAAACGGGAAATCCGAAATCGGCGCTTCCTTATTTGCGCGTCTCCAGTCCTCAAAGTTTGAGTTTGCGAGTGTAAGCAGGTACTCAAGAACCGACTCCTTCGGGAAACCCTCTTCGGCGTAGTATTCAACTGCCGCCTCAGGGTCTTTTCTCTTTGAAAGCTTACGCTTGTTTCCGTTATCAAGCTTCATGATAGGAGCTATGTGCGCATACTTCGGAACCTTAAATCCGCAGCACTTAAAAAGCTGTATATGAGTCGGAACGGATGAAATCCACTCGTCACCCCTTACAACATGTGTGGTTCTCATAAGATGATCATCCACGCAATGAGCAAAATGATATGTCGGTATACCGTCCGTCTTTAAAAGAACAACATCCGTTATGTTTTCGGGCATTTCTATCTTGCCCTTTATCATGTCATCAAATATTATTTTTCCGTCGGGGCGGCCGGGGCTTTTCAGCCTTAGCACATACGGAACTCCCCGCTCGATTCTGTTTTGTATTTCTTCAAAGGAAAGATCTCTGCACCTTGCATACTCACCGTAATAGCCCGGAGTAATGCCGTCCTTTTCCTGAGACGCGCGGAGCTCCTCAAGCTCTTCGGCGGTGCAGAAACAAGGATACGCAAGTCCCTGTGCAACCAGGTACTTTGCGAAACAATGATAGATATCTGCACGCCTTGACTGTGTATAAGGCCCATATGCCCCGGCCTCACTGTCGAAGCCGGTAACTCCCTCTTCAACATCAATTCCGAAATCATGCAAGCCCTTTATTATTCCTGTTACACCGTCTTCGACCTCTCTCTTTTTATCGGTATCCTCTATACGAAGATAAAACGCCCCGCCGGAAACGTCGGCGGTAAGCTTCGCTATAAGAGCGGCAAAGAGACCTCCGATATGAAGGTATCCCGTCGGACTCGGTGCAAATCTCGTCACCCTTGCTCCCTCTGGCAAATTTCTTTCACCGTATTTATTTTCATAAAACTCCGGGGTTTCTTTTACACCGGGAAACAAGAGTTCTGCAAGTTTAGAATAATCCATCTTTTTCTCTCCTGAAAATTTTTTGAATGTTTTTAAAAAATCGATTTCTTTTAAATATCTGATTTGTTTTATAGGATCAAGCCGCGTTTATCCCACATCAATTAACTTATAATTATATAGGATTAACCCTGCTTTGTAAAGAATTTACGCACTGCAAACACGGGAAAAATATATGCCATAAATACAGAAAGTCTCAAGTCAAAAACCTCGTCCGAAAGGATAAAACAGTCTTGCAAAAAGAAAACACAAAAAGAAAACGCCCGGATTTATCGGACGTTTTCGGGACATATGTCGAATTTTACAACCTATCAAACAAACGGATATTTATTCACCTTTACCCATTGCCTTGAGCCTGTGAGTAAATACGGTGTCATACGCCTTTGCCCATCTCTTTACGGAAAAGCGACTGTAGTGTCTCGGAAGGAATTGCTCAACGGCAAGACAAGCGACTATGTCCGCAACAACCCCTATACCCTTCTTTGTAAGGTCCTTATCCTTGAGAAGCGCTGCGCCTCTCTTCGGAAGATTGGGATCAAAGTGAAGGAATTTCCAGAGACTTGTATGGTTTGCGGTGATGGTCATCTCGTGATAAGTGAGAAGACCTTCGTTTATTGCATATGCAATCTGATCCTGTGAAACTCTCGTGAGAAGAAGCTTTGCAAGTGCAAGAGGAGCAATGTTTTTACCCATCTTCTGATAATAGTTATACTGATAATCCCAGAGCGTTTCGGCAGAATATGTTTCCGTCTTGTCGGCAATAATTGTGTCTGCAAGTATTTTTGAATTCTTTATCGCATTTCCGATACCGGAGCCTATGATAGGAACGGTCATAAATGCCGAATCTCCTATTGCGGCATATCCGTCGGCAACCATGATTGAAAGAGGCTGACGAACCGGAATAAGAACAAACTGACCGCCGCGAAGAAGCTTTGTGCCAAGCTGCGGATTTGTCTTTCTGTAGCGGTCTGCAATTTCCTCAACCTGTTCCATGGTAAGAGGATCCATATGTCCGATAAGAAGGTCCGAAAATGTATCCTCGGTTGCAATCCAACCGATACCTATGGATTCGGGATCCGGGAAAAGCATTACCTTATGCTTATCTTCAACCGTATTCGGGTCAACAGGAAGATCATAAAATGCACGGTAAACATAGAATTTCTCGCCCCAGAGCGGATGCTTCTGTATACCGAGACAATCGGGAAGATTCTGACGCACGGGCGACTCAGCACCGCAGGCATCAATAACCATGTCTCCGAGTATGTCTCCCTTGTTTGTTTTAATTCCTATAACACGGTCTCCGGCCATAACGGGGCCTTTGATATTCACTCCGTACTCAAACTTCGCACCGTTTGACTCGGCAAAGTTTATGAGAAGCTCATAGATGTCTCTGCGCTCCATCTTTATTTCCATCTCATTCGGGTCGTTTGGAACTCTTTGACGGATTTTTGTGCTGTCGGGTGTGTTTGGACCGAAGAAGGTCATGTCAATCTTCCATTCCCATTTTCCGTCAGCCGGACGCGGACAACCGACCATATCAAGAGCCTTGGGGTCAAAGATATCTGTCCAGTCGTATCCGAGTTTTCCCTTTTCTCCGCGTTCATAAACCGTAACATCAAAGCCTGCTTTTGCAAGGAGTGCCGCCGCGGTTATTCCGCCGTGTCCCGCACCCGCAACAATAATTTTCTTTCCCACAATTATCACCTCTGCTTAAACTTTTTCGAATTATAACCGTGAAATATTTTATCATATTTCACTTGCAAATCAAACATCTATTTATATATACTGTATTTATGTTGTTTTACATATCAACCGCCAAAGGGGATTAAATAAATGGGAAAAGAAATAAAATCGGAGTTTACAAATTTCAGGGATCTGGGAGATGCCCCCGAAACAAATATCATAAAGGGCAAGATATACCGCTCGTCAAAGCCAAGCAAACTTACGCGCAGTGATATATCGCTGCTGGAGTCATTAAGTCTTGATACCGTTGTGGATTTTCGTTCGAAGGAAGAGGTAAAAGAAAAGCCGGACTATGTCCCAAAAGGAGCAAGGTACATACACGCTCCTGTTTTCAGTGACAAGGACTTTCCTCTCATAGTCGTTACAAAAAGAGCTAAATTTCGCATCTTGACGATGAAGGACAAGAAAAAGGGTCTTATAAAAAAGGATAAATTCGAATCGTATTTTGCCATGATTGACAGCTCCGCTTATGAAGAAATATTCAGGTGTATGGACAGGGGAGAAACCTTTCTTTTTCACTGTACGGAAGGAAAAGACCGCACCGGAATGGCTGCAGCTCTCATAGAACTTTCTCTTGGCAGAACGCGCGAAGAAGCCCTTGCGGAATACCTGGCTTCCGACAGGTACAGACCGAACAAAAACCGCGATTGGCTACTTGGCATAGGAATTCCCCGGGAGCTGATCGATGAAATAAGCTATTGTGAGCAGGTCCATGAGGAGCTGTTTAACGGCGCTTGACTATGCCGAAGAAAAATACGGCAGCATTAACCGATACCTTGAGCAGCACTTCGGTATAACACCGGAGAGGCGGCTCAAATGGCAAAAGATATATACAAAACAATGAATTCTTTTAAAAATATACTGTGATATTCAAACAGAAAATCCGTCTGTTGTTTTAGAGGATAAGGGTGAGAACATGAATGACAAGCAGATAGTTGAGTTGTATCTTAAACGACTTGAATCGGCTATTACCGAAACAAAGAAAAAGTACGGTACGTACATACGTACAATTGCCATGAATATACTTAAGTCAAACGAAGATACCGACGAATGTGAAAACGATACATACTTTCTCACCTGGAATTCCATTCCTCCGAAGGAACCGGAAAACCTTAAATTGTTTGTCGGGCGCATAGCCAGAAACGGTGCAATAAGTATTTACCGTAAAAAAACCGCCGAAAAGCGCGGAGGGGGTATGGAGATTTTACTTTCCGAACTCTCCGAATGTGTCCCTGACAAGGATTTTTCTCCGGTCGAGTCCTCGTTTATGGCCATGCAGCTCTCAACATACATAAATAACTTTCTGCAAGCACAGCCGCAGGAAAAACGCGTTGTTTTCGTAAAACGCTACTGGTATGGAAAATCAATAAGCGAAATATCCGCCGAAACCGGCATGACTGAGAGCAATGTATCCACCACACTCTTTCGGATGCGCAGCGGTTTAAAAGAATTTCTTTCAGGAGGGGGTATATCAGTATGAATGAAATAAACAAAGATAAAAAAGCCGAATTTTCCGAAAAGATTTATTCATCGATTACCAACATAGATGATAAGCTTCTTGAAGAGGCCGAAAGCTATACCCCTTCGGAAATTAAAAATGTCTGTGAAAGCTCAGAAGCACCAAGAAAAGAGCAAGCATCACAGAACACTTCGGAAACAGAATTGCAAAAAGACAAAAAGCAAAAAAAGAAAAACAGTAAAAAGTACATTCTTACGGCAGCATGCCTTGCTGTTGTAATACTTGTTTCCGTGCCTGTCATTTCAAAGGTTGTAAAAAGCAACCAAAAAGACGCCGGACCAAGTGATAGCAGTATCTCAGAGAATTTGGTGGAAAAAGCAAGCGACAAAAAAGCATCCGACAAAACAGACAACGATTCAGATGGCCGAAAAAAAGAAACTGTAAACAGCGTGGCAGCAAACGGACCCATTGAAGAAAAAAACGGTCTCACTTTGAATTCTTACACAGGTCATGGTCTTGACGGCTCCACATATGGAACAAAAGAAATTTTTTCTACGATGAAAAGTTCTACACTGCCTACATACGGAGAGTGTTTTATCGTTGCGGTAAATAATGAAACCACCGGAGAAGTGATAAAAATCTTCAGTGCAACCGGATATGAGCTGAAAATGGCATTTGCGGGGAATTGTCTTGACGACGTACTTGAAAGAATTGATATCGATTAATTTGCGGACAAAAAAGGAAAAAGACCTCGGGAAATTCCCGGGGTCTTTACTTTCATGTAATCGTAATTACTTGAGTTCAACCTTAGCGCCAACTTCTTCAAGCTTAGCCTTAGCTGCCTCAGCATCTTCCTTAGAAGCTGCTTCCTTAAGAGTCTTAGGAGCACCGTCAACGAGAGCCTTTGCCTCTGCAAGTCCAAGACCTGTGATTTCACGAACAGCCTTGATAACCTTAATCTTCTCAGCACCTACTTCTGCAAGTACGATGTCAAACTCAGTCTTCTCCTCAGCAGCTGCTGCACCGCCTGCTGCCGGACCTGCTACTGCTACTGCAGCTGCAGCTGAAACACCGAATTCTTCCTCTACTGCGTGTACGAGCTCTGAAAGCTCAAGAACTGACATAGTTTTAATCTCTTCAAGAAGAGCTGTTACTTTCTCTGAAGCCATTTTATTTTCCTCCATTATAAAAAATTTGTTTTGTTTTTTAATTATTCTGCTGCCGGAGCTGCTTCCTCTGCCGGAGCTGCTTCCTCTGCCGGAGCTGCTGCTTCAACCGGAGCCTCAGCCGGGGCTGCTTCTTCAGCCGGAGCTGCCTCGCCGCCCTTATCTACAACTGCCTGAATAACGCGGGCAAATGATGCGATAGGAGCGTTGAATGCGTTACAAACAGTTGCAAGAAGAATATCCTTCGGTGGAAGTGCTGCAAGACTGTTGATAGTTTCAATGTCTATTACTGCACCGTCCATGTAACCACTCTTGATATTGAATCCGTCGTGACCGTCGGCAAACTTCTTAAGCACTCTTGCTGCTGCAACCTGATCTTCGTTGCTCATTGCAATAGCTGTTGTTCCGTTGAGAATGTCATCAAGACCTGTGAGACCTGCTTCTTCAGCTGCTCTCTTGAGCAATGTGTTCTTTATAACCTTATACTCAACATTCTCAGCACGAAGGTCGGCACGAAGTTTTGTGTCATCCGCAACTGTAACACCGCTGTATTCTACGATAACACCTGCTACCGATTCCTTAAGTTTAGCTGCAAGATCGGCAACAGCCTGCTTTTTTGTTTCAAGTACCTTTTCGCTTGGCAAAATAATTCACCTCCCTGAATATTTAAAGCCCTTCCTCACATGTCGAGGAAGGGCTTGATAACATAAATGTTTTCGAGCGTCATTCCTCGGTAGGTAAGGAAAACCTGTTACGTCCCATAAAGGACACCTACTGTCTTAGGTAATAAACAGCATTAGTATACTAACACACGGGATATACCGTGTCAAGTACAAAATAATTACTTCTTGTCTGCGCTTGTAACAGCATACTTTGAAGCACTGTAACGAATTCCGGGGCCCATAGTAGATGCTACTGTGCAAGACTTGATATACTGTCCCTTTGTTGCAGCCGGCTTAGCCTTAACGATAGCTTCCATGAGAGCGTCAAGGTTTTCCGTAAGCTTTTCAGCACCGAAGGATGCTTTTCCTATAGGACAGTGGATGATGTTTGTTTTGTCAAGACGGTACTCAATCTTACCTGCCTTTGCCTCATCAACTGCTTTAGCAACGTCAGGTGTTACCGTACCTGCCTTTGGTGAAGGCATAAGTCCGCGTGGACCGAGAACCTTACCAAGACGTCCGACAAGACCCATACAGTCAGGAGCGGCAATTGCAACGTCAAAATCAAGGAAGCCTTCATTCTGAATTCTTGCAACAAGATCCTCCGCACCGACAACATCTGCGCCTGCAGCCTCAGCTGCTGTAGCCTGCTCGCCCTTTGCAAATACTGCTACACGAACCTTTTTGCCGGTACCGTTAGGAAGTATTACTGCACCGCGAACCTGCTGATCAGCGTGACGTGAGTCAACACCGAGACGGATGTGAGCTTCAATTGTCTCATCAAACTTAGCGGTTGCGGTCTTTACAGCGAGATCAAGAGCTTCAGTCGGGTCATATAATTTTGTTTTGTCGTAAAGCTTTACGCCATCAACATACTTTTTACCATGTTTCATATCTGTTTTTATCCTCCCTTATTTGTGGTAAATCGGATTATTCCTCCCACCAGGAAGCAATTAATCAACTACAGAAACGCCCATACTACGAGCTGTGCCGGCAATCATAGACATTGCAGTCTCTATGTTTGCTGCGTTCAGGTCAGGCATTTTCTGCTCAGCGATTTTTCTAATCTGCTCACCGGTAATTGTAGCGACCTTCTTCTTGTTAGGTTCACCAGAAGCCTTATCAATGCCGCATGCTTTCTTTATAAGAACAGCTGCCGGCGGGGTCTTTGTGATGAATGTGAAGCTATGGTCAGCATAAACTGTGATTACAACTGGGATTATAAGACCCATGTCGTTCTTTGTGCGCTCGTTGAATTCCTTAGTGAATGCCATGATGTTTACACCGTGCTGGCCGAGTGCGGGTCCTACAGGTGGGGCTGGTGTTGCCTTTCCGGCAGGAATTTGCAGTTTAATAAAACCTATAACCTTTTGAGCCATAATTTTTGCACCTCCAAAATAATGTGGTAATTGGCGGAACGGTTTTTACGCGTCCCTCCCACTGACAAACACAAGAGAAGCATTTGCTTCGTGATGTATCTGTCGTAATTAAAGTGCCGAAGCACTAATTACCAAGTTAATTGCTTATTTTTCTACGGCGAGCTCTACCTGTCCGAGTTCAACCTCTACAGGAGTTTCTCTGCCGAACATGGAAATACGGACATGGACAATGTTGTTGTCAATATCTATTCCCTCAACAACGCCGGAGAAATCCGAAAGCGGACCGTCGATAATATTTACAAAATCTCCGACACTGTAGTTTACTTCTACGATCTTCTTTTCAACACCGAGTGCCTGTACTTCTTTTTCAGAAAGAGGAACAGGCTTGCTTTCAGGACCGACAAAGCCTGTAACACCACGCGTGTTACGGATAACATACCACGCTTCATCTGACATGGTGAGTTCATCTTTAACCTCAACAACGGCAAGTTTTACAAGTACATAGCCGGGGAAAATTTTCCTCTCAACTTCTTTTTTCTCGCCATTATCCTTTATTTCGGTTACTATTTCAGTCGGCACCTTAACCTCGAGAATCTGGTCGTGCATCTTACGATTTTCAACAACCTTCTCAATGTTATCCTTTACCTTGTTTTCATAACCTGAATACGTGTGAATAACATACCATTTAGAAATTCCGGCCATCTAAAAGTCCCCCATTAAAACAAATTTGCAAGGTTCTGTACAGCAATCATAGCTGCTTCTGCCCCACCTTTGCCTGCAAGGGAATAAACAAGCTCAACGAGCTGGCGGAATGCAAGGTCACAAACCCAGACACCTGCTCCGACTATAACCGTAACCATAAGAACAACGCCTGTGTTCTTTATCGTGTCTGCCTTTGAGTTCCATACAATCTTCTTTGTCTCACCGCGAACATCCTTAAAGAACTGCTTTACCTTTGCAAAGCCCTTCTTTGCGCCTGACGGCTGATCCTTTTTCGCAGCTGTTTTTTTGTCACCTTTCACACTTGTGCTTTCAGGTTTAGAAGAAGATTTAGGAGATTTCTTTGTATCTGCCATAAAAATTCCTCCTTACTTTGTTTCCTTGTGGAGAGTGTGCTTTCTGCAGAATCTGCAGTATTTGTTCATCTCCATCCTGTCAGGTGTGTTCTTCTTGTTTTTCATCGTGTTGTAATTGCGCTGATTGCACTCTGTGCAAGCGAGTGTTACTTTAACTCTCATAACGGCACCTCCATTTAACGGATTTTTTCCTGTTTTGCCTCCCTCTTTGGGAACACGTATTTTAAGTTGTATCCGTGAAAAAATGGACACAAAAAAATAGACCCCATCAAGAGGTATAAAAAGTTTACCACAAGTATAGTGTCCGGTCAAGCGTTTTTTCATCTGAAATAAGGCTTTTTAACGCCTTATTTCAGATGAATTGTATTCAGTTGTTCCGGGGGCACAAAATGTTGTGTATCATGCCACCCAAACCCCTTTTGAATTGAATCTGTAGGTTTTTCCGTTTATTCGACGTGTACCGGTAACCATGACTCCGTTGCTGTCAAAATAATACCATTTTCCCTCTATTTGTGCCCATCCGGTTACCATGGCACCGCTGTTGTTGAAATAGTACCACTTACCGTCTATAGAAGCCCATCCTTTAACCATAGAGCCCCATCTGTTCATGTAGTACCAGTTGCCGCCTACATGTACCCAGTCTTTCGCCATAAGTCCGCCCGAATACATATAGTACCATTTTCCGTCGATATTATTCCAGCCGGTTTGCATAACTCCGTCAGAATCCATATAGTACCAGCCACCATTGATATAGCTCCAGCCTGTCACCCTTTTTCCGTAAGCATTCAAGTAATACCATTTGCCTTGGATACAATTCCAGCCTATCTGCATCGCTCCATAAGAGTTCATGTAATACCATTCACCACTTATATAATTCCATCCGGTCACAAGCGTTCCGTCAGAATTCGCGTAATACCATGTTGATTTATCCTGCTGCCATCCGATAAGTATATTTCCGTCCTTGTCAAAGAAAAACCATGATTCGCCGATAAGGGTACGGCCGTCTGCCATTGAACCATCAGAATTCATATAATATTTTCTACCGTCAATTTCACTCCATCCCACTGCCATTTTTCCTTCGGAATTCATATAATATTTCTTTCCGTCATCCTCTTTCCATCCGGTAATTATAAGACCGTCAGAACCAAAATAATACCACTCTCCGTTTATTTTTGTGCGACCTGTGGCCATATCTCCGTCAGGGTTCATATAATACTTGTTACCTGATATTTCTTTCCAACCGATGACCATAGCTCCGTTGGATTCAAGATAATACCATTTTTCGTTTATATATTGCCATCCGATCTGCATGACACCCTTGCTGCTAAGATAATACCAAGTTCCGTCAGCTTTTATCCAGCCGGTCTGCAACTCACCGGAAGAATTGAAGTAATACCAATAATTGTTTATGGCTTCCCACCCGGTTGCCATTAAGCCGTCCGCTCTCAGGTAATAAGTTTTTCCGTCAATTTTCAACCAACCGGTCTGCATCTCTCCGTTAGAATTCGTGTAATACCACGAGCCGTCAATATATATCCAACCGACAGCCATCGCTCCTGTGTTTTTAAAATAATACCACTTATTCTCTATTTTTTTCCATCCTGTAGCAGGAGAACCGTTTACATTGTAATACCATACTCCGTCATCTTTGTACCATCCGTTGTCAGGATATACCGCTGCGGTACCAACTCTGAGATTAAAATAGTCCACACTCCCCGTTGCCGTATAAGCAACTATCTGAGTTGTACCGGCAGCGACTGCCGATATTTTCCCCGTCTTACTGTCAATCGTAGCAATTCTGGGGTCAAGAGACATAAATCTGACTGCACTCTGTATATTCGGAGAAAGAGAATATCCGAATGTTCTTTGTGTTCCTTTTTTCATATACAAATTTGCAACCGTGTCAACAGTGGTAAAGGACACATAACCGATTTTTTCGCTACTGTTTTTTATCTTATACCAAAATGGATACTGTATCTGGTAATAAGAAAGAATATTTGATGTCGCTCTGTCAACACTTCTGACTCTGTCGGTAACTGTAACTGTTTCACCGGAAGCAATTTTAAAAGCAACCGTTCCCGTTATAGAAGCTGTCGCACGTACATTGGTAGTTGCATCAAAGCCTATTTCGGAAACAGCATCATTAAATTTTACCGAAGTTGTCACAAAGGATGGCATATTGCTGTACACGGGAATGAGAAATGTCCTGAGCTGATCAAGCGTTCCTGTTTTTACATATCCGCTATATGTGGATTTTGCCGACTGAGCAGGGTCATAAACCGCAGACATGTACTGATGTCCGTATACCGGGTAATGCTCTGCCGTTGCCGGATTCACATTGAACTTCGTAAGGTATGCCGTGCTTTGCCCCTTAGCGATGTATGATCTTGAGATAATTTCCGCACCGCCGTTTATCGATTTTTCCGGAGAGTTCCATCCCATTCTTTTTGCATATGCAAGACCGTTTGCGACATTGGTACCGTTACCCCCATCAGCAGTTGCACCGATATTAAAAAAATTATAAAAGCCCTCATAGCCCGGATATGTTCCGCTCACACTGGAGCTGCCGTTTACTCCGACCTCTTGAATGATTTTTGAAGCGAGATAGCAAGGATTCGCACCGTGGGTTTTGCCGGCTTTTGATATAATTTCGGCGTAATCCTTATCTGTCTTTGAGGGGTCCATAAAGGTCCCCTTGATTATACTTTTTACAGCAGCAACCTGATCATCATATGAAACCTTGTCGGTGTATCCGTTGTTTTCAAACTGGAAAAGAGTTCTCAAATCACTTATAAAATTCCTAGGATCCATAAAATATGAAACCGCAAGAGGGGAGGCAGTAACATGACTACCGTCAATAAGCTCATAATTGAAATTGCCGTTTGAGTCATATGTACCGAAGTTTTTACTTAGAAGAAGCTTTTCGGAATTATATTTTGAGATTGTACATAAGCCTTTTTTTGATTCGGCAGTTACGGCGTCGTCAAAGTTTTTTTGAGTATCAAGAGGCTCAAAAACCCAATTCGGGTGCTGTTGCTGAACCGGAGCCAGAATTTCGGCATAATCATCCGGGAAGCCGGCTTTTTTTAGATTTGCCTTTATAGTAGCAAGGTCTGCCGCATCGGCTGACACAGAAAAAATAGAAATAATTGCTGCAGTAATTATAATCAAAGAAATAATTCCCGCAAAAAATCTTTTTTTCATCTTTTACCTCCGAAAGATAAAACATATACAAGTTATGGTGTATTCAATTGCTATTATAACATTATACGGAACTTTGTAAACAATAACTCTTATCCATATTTTCCAGAAATATACTGTGAAACAGAAATATACGGTCTTCGAAAATAAAGATATAAAAAAAGCGAGCAGATAGCCTGCTCGCTTTAATAAACACTTTAAAGGCTTGCACCTTCAAAACTGAATAAAGCTCATTGCTCGTAAACTCAAACCCAAGGTTTTCTTCAATAGACAAGCCCTCGACCTATTAGTACTGCCTGGCTAAACATGTCACCATGCTTACACCTGCAGCCTATCTACCTTGTAGTCTTCAAGGGGTCTTACTAGTTTACACTATGGGATATCTTATCTCGGAGTTGGCTTCACGCTTAGATGCTTTCAGCGTTTATCCTTCCCGCACTTAGCTGCCCAGCTGTGCCACTGGCGTGACAACTGGTGCACCAGCGGTGCGTCCATCCCGGTCCTCTCGTACTAAGGACAGAGCTCCTCAAATATCCTGCGCCCACGACAGATAGGGACCGAACTGTCTCACGACGTTCTGAACCCAGCTCGCGTACCACTTTAATCGGCGAACAGCCGAACCCTTGGGACCGAATTCAGCCCCAGGATGTGATGAGCCGACATCGAGGTGCCAAACCTCCCCGTCGATGTGGACTCTTGGGGGAGATCAGCCTGTTATCCCCAGGGTAGCTTTTATCCGTTGAGCGACGGCATTTCCATTCACATACCGCCGGATCACTAACTCCAACTTTCGTTACTGCTCGGACCGTCATCCTCGCAGTTAGGCTAGCTTTTGCGTTTACACTCTAAAGCACGGTTTCCGTCCGTGCTGAGCTAACCTTTGAGCGCCTCCGTTACCTTTTAGGAGGCGACCGCCCCAGTCAAACTGCCCACCTGACAATGTCCCCCGACCAGATTCATGGCCGCAGGTTAGAATCTCAATATCTTAAGAGCGGTATCCCAAGGGTGACTCCGCCAACACTGGCGTGCTGGTTTCCTTGTCTCCCGCCTATCCTGTACATAAAATACCGAGACCCAATATCAGGCTACAGTAAAGCTCCATGGGGTCTTTCCGTCTTGCCGCGGGTAACCGGCATCTTCACCGGTACTACAATTTCGCCGGGTGGGTAGTTGAGACAG
>OFMD01000238.1_pt1 | contig 47910 bp, 58 predicted proteins | sample 1541211 | NCBI WGS metagenome assembly OFMD01 (sample SAMN04209231, study PRJEB22552) | human gut metagenome | biome: gut; material: feces | host: Homo sapiens | place: USA: Oklahoma | reverse complement strand
TTTCATGTTGTCCTCTCTTTCTATTACGCTGTCCGTTTCCACATATAACAGACGATATACGGCTGTAAGTTGCTGTGGGCGCTGCCGCTTCCTGCTAATGCTGTTGCACCGGAAATCATATGCGTATGCGCTCCGGCACTTGCTGCCGCCAGCGTACCGACTCCGTGTGTATGGGCCGGCATCTGCGCCGCAGAAAGTGCCACCGTTGCCGTACCGCCCGTCTTTTCCACCGTATTAAAGTTGCCGTCGGATGTGTTGATGCCCACAGGAACCCGCCCTGCGCCCCAGGCTACCCAGGTTCCCCCAAAGTAGGCGGAGGGATTGGTGGCATTGACGCTCATATAGATACTGCCCACCGGGTAGATGGCCTTGCTGAAAGACTCAATGTAATCTTTCAGTAACTTCCCATATACCCGCACATCCCAATCCTCAGATACCTCAAAGCAGTTGTCCTTTTCCGCCACCTTACCCACCGCCACGCCTTTTCCGCCCTGCTTGAAATCCATCACCACAGCGGCGGTGGAGATAATGTCCTGAATGGATACGGAAGAAAACGCATCCGTCAGGGTGTACTGTACGTCGTAGGAATACTCGGTGGAAATCCCGCCGCTGCCAAACACCACCGCCGCGCCGGAGGTAAAGGCCGCGCTTACCGCCTCCCATGTGGAAACGGTCGTCCGCTTATACTTGATCGAGCCGGACACCGTATTCTTCCCGCCGCAGGAGGAAAACTGGAAGGTCAGCAGGCCCCGGATATAGGTGCCGTCCTCGTTGATTGTCCCGCTGCTTAAACACCGCTGGGACAGATAGCTCTGGAAGGTTGGCGGGGCGTAAGCCTGTACGGTAATGCTCACTGTGGCCGCCGCAGAGGTGCGCCCTCTGGAATCCGTCACAGTGGCGGAGAAGGTAATGGTGCCAGAGCTGTTCAAAAATCCGGTGGTGAAGCTGGATGCCGTACTGGTATAACCGCCGCCGGAAATGGAGTAAGCCGTAATGGTGGAGCCATAGCTGCCGCTGGCCCCGTTGATGGTGAGTTTCGCCTTGGATTTTGTCTGCACATAAATCCCCCAGCTACTCGGCACATCCCCGTCCACCCGCGCCGCCGTCAGGCTGGTAATGGTAGGCTTTACCGAGGCCGGAACCGTCAGCGTCAGGGTGCAGGTCTTGGAGCCGATATTCGTGCTGCCGTTATAGGTGGTACAGGTGATCGTGCAGGTTCCCGTCACCGCCTTGGGGATCTGGCTTGCCAGCGATACCGGCGGCGTCCATGATACAGAAGTGGCGGTGGTCTTTGTGACAATCGTACCCGTGGCGCTTCCGAAGGTGTACGTCAGCGTATGGGTAAAGGAAGAAGATGCCCGGCTAATGGAAATACTGGTGGCCGATCCCATGGTAGCGTTGGCGGCAGATACCGAGGAGGCCCTCGGTATGGAATCCAGCGTAATGGTGGCGCTGGCCGTAATGGAACCATAGTAAGTGCCGCTTAACGTCGCCCGGATATTGAACACGGCGGAAATCGTCAGCGATTTACTTCCATCGCTGGCATGGTTCACCGTCTGCGACACCGTACCCAAAAGGTGGGAGCCGGTGCTTCCAATAGAGGGCGAAGCGAAGGTCTGCGCCGTCCCGTCAATGGTAATGGAATTGTCGGAGCGCCCGCTGATGCTCAGGCTCCAATCATTCACCAGATATACATTTGCTGTGATGGTACTCGTATTTGCAGACACATTCTTGGTCTGCGTCCAGTCTACCCGCAGCACATAATGGCCGCTGTGGATCGAGCCGGAAAAGCTGCCGTTGGATGCCATGGGTTCTCCCTCCTTCCGTTTAACTTACCGGGCCGCGCCACTTGATGGACAGGTTCCCGGTTTCACGCGGGATAAAATCAAACCAGCCCCGGCTTTCATTGCCGAGGGACAGCTTGTTTCGAATTTCCGCGTTGGTAATCACCAGTATCTGATTGGAAATGTAGGCAATGCGCTGGCCGTTCTCCTTGAAGGCCAGCTCCTCGTTGGAAAGCTCTGCGGTAAACGCATTTCCCACCTTGCCAAGCTCAATGAGCGCCCCCTTGAAGCGGATATACTCCTCCAAGAGCGTCTGATTGGCCGATACATTGTTGATGATCTCGTTTGTGATCGCCGTAAAATCCATACGGATTTCACTGCTGTTTTGCGTAATGCTGGCCTGAAAATCCTGCTGTATGGTTTCCAGCTCGGATTTGGACAGATACGTTTCCCGGACGGAGCTTTGGATTTGCTCCGAGGTCTTTGTAATCTCGGAATAGCACTCCCGCACATTGACCTTCAATGCCTCCAAATCCTCCACTGCGTCCTCATAGCCCTGCACATTCTGAAAGGTATTCTGGCAGGAGGTCAGTAAGGCCATTGCGCCACCCCCTAACCGTTGGAAACGTCACATTGCAGGGTGGCGATGCTGTCAATATCCTCCGCCGACAGATAAATCACCTTGCCGGTCTTATCAAAGGCGACGGCCTTCCCGTCCTTGTCCTGCTTATACCATGTATAGGTGAGGCTCTGCGTTTCCGTCGCGGCGGCCCAATCGGTGCCATTGTACTTCATTAAGGTAACGGTCTTGGCCGTATGGTCTACCTTGTACCAAAATGTCCCGTTTGCCGGGCTGGACGGGGCCGTTTCGCTGATGGTTCCGAGGAGCGGGTCAACCTCCTTTTGGTTGGTGCGGACAATGACATAGGGCACAAGGCCGCCAAGATTGTTTTTTACGGTAAAACCGCCAATGGAAAGCATTTCCGATACATACGGGTCGGATTTGTCCTCCACGGTAATCACATCCACATAGGATTTCCCGCCATAGCTCATGGTGCAGCGGTAAGACTGGATATTCACAATGTCCGCCCCGGATACCGTCAGCATCGAGGAAGTCGCCCCGCTGATGTCTTCCCATTTGCCCGCCGTATACTTGGCCCATTGATAGGTGGCCCCTGTGGTAATGGCCGTCGCGCCGCTGTATGCCGAGGTTGCCAAGGTCAGGGAGCCGGACTGGTTTAAGACTACCGTTCCCTCCGGCGCATAGATGGAAAAGACCACCGCGCTTGCGCCCTCGCTGCCCCGGATGGATTTTGTCCATCCGAATTTCTTCACCACCGTTTTCCCGGATACCGTAAAGGTGAGGTCAATGGTTCCCGTCAGCACCGAAGCGCCGCCAAGGGTCGCGCCAGAGGCAAAGGCCAGCACCACCGCGCCGGATGCCGAGGCGGTGGCGGCAGTATTGGATTTTACCGTCACACCCGTAGGCAGCGCACCCACCTCGCAGGTGCAGGCGGTCTGCGTGATCCCCACATACCCGGTGAAAGGGATCGTTACCTCCACCGCAGACTGGACGAGGCCGCCGCTGGTGCAGGCAATGTTCTGCGCCTCGTTCCCAAGGATTACCGACAGGCCGCCGGAGCCGGACTGGCCCGCTTCGCCCTTTTCGCCGTCATACATCTTGGTAATGCTCACGGTGTCAAATACATCCGGGTCATCCGTTACCAGCCGGATCTGCGCCACATTATTGAAAAAGACCGCATGGGCAGGCTTTACCACCAAGGTGCCACCGGTAATACTGGTGTTATCCGAGGTGGTGGGATAATCCGTCCATACGCCGGAGCTGTTCAGGTACTGCCACTTGCTTACCGAAACACCCTGCACCTGTGCGGAAAGGGTGGCCTGCGCCGCGCCCACCAGCGCAGAGCTGGTATTGTACTTAAATACATAGGTGTCCGCCGTCACATAGGCAAGCCGGGCATTTTCCGCGTTCTTTACCAGCGTATAGGTAATGTCCGAGGAGATATTGACGGTGTTCTTGGTTTCCGAATCGTAATAGCTGATATAGCAGATATAAGTAATCATGCCGGAAGTTGAGTCTGCCAGCTTGTTCTGGCTTACGGTCAAAATGCCGCCGGATACCGCCTCCCCGGCAGAGAGAGCCGTTTCCGCGCCGGTGCCGTCCTTGCGCTTCCATGAGATCGTCAGCCCGGAAGCGTCCAAGGCCACGTTGCTCTGATCTAAGAAAATCACCGGGGTCAGCACCAGATGGGATGTGGCCCAGCTCGGCGCATAGGCGTGAGGCAGGGCGTTGGGGTCTTCGCTCTGCGTCTTCGGCAGGTTGGACGTGATATAGGCCGACAGCTTCCTTTGGTCGGTAATGTCCACAAAGGTCTGCTGGCTGGATGTTAAAATGGTAGGCATAGCGTTTCCTCCTTCAAAACTTAAAAGATAACTTCACAATAAAAGGACGCATTGTCCAGTACGTCCTCGGTTGATACGGTAACGGTTTTCATCCCTTGGTGCAGACCGTCCCAATCTGTGTCGGCTTCCGCATGGCCGGATTTCCGGTGCCAGAAAAATACGGCGGGTTCCAGCGTGTCCGTAATGTCTTTGTCCCACGAATACACCTTACAGCGCAGGACGCTCTGCTGGCCCTTGTCCCGAAAAATGCTGGCGCCTTCCACCAGCAATTCGATCCTGTACATTTTCGCCCCGCTGATCTCGTCCACCTTGCCGGAAATATCCTCGATTTTGCTGGTCTGGCCGAGAATGTCCTGTTCCAGCGTACTGAGGCTGTTATTCTGCTTCGCGGATAGGGACGTCAGCGTCACGCCGCTGGCCCCGACGGTGATGGTATTTCCGGCAGGGTTTAAGTAATCCTTGGTCTTACTGATACACAGATACCGCCCGTCAATGCCATGGGGCGGCGAGGAACAATACACATACTGCCGCGCATGGATGTCCCCCACATCCGCCCCGGTGTCGGATTCGTCCACAATCGTCAGCTCAATGCTTACGATCCCTTGGGTCAGCTCCGCCAGCCGGGCGGTTGCTTTGCGCAGGAGGTTGGAGGCAAGGGTCACATCCTCCCAAACCTCAGTGGCCCATATCCAGCCAATTTCCTCCACCGCCTTTTCGTCATATACATAGTTCTTCCCATCGTTGACGGCTTCAATGGTGACGCGCCCGCCGGTTTCGGTTTCATTCCCCTCCGCGTCCGTTTCCGTAATCTTGGCCCCGAAAGGAATGAGGGCCGTTACCCGCTGGGTGTGATCCCGGTTGATGGTTACGTCCGTGAGGTTTTTTCCAAACTCCACCCGTTGGAGAGAAGCCTCGCTGAAATCCGAAAGGTAGTCTAAAACCTTTCCCGTTTCGGTATACCGGAGGCGCAGATACCCGCCGTGGGTGTCTATGAGCTTTTCCCGGATCGCGTCCATGGTAACGGAGAAATCCGAGCAGCTATACGCGATATAATCATTTTCATCCGTCACCGTTACCATACCAACGGAAAACTGCTTTTGTTCCTCCACCGCCTTGTTATGCTCCGCCACAAAGTATTCCAGCAGGCCCCGCAAGCTCCCCTTGTAGTCATAGGGAGGCTGAATGGTATCCTTCAAATACGCCAGCGCCGATTCGCACGTCCAAGTATGGGTGTTATAGAAATCGCTGCCATCATCCAAGGCCCGGCCCTCGAATACCGTCTGATTGCCTTTCTTGCAGACAATGACCGAGGCCATGGGCCGGATCGTATCGAGATACGGGTGGTTGTATGGCGCGGAAAGCGTCAGGCTGTCGATGTTCTCCGCATCCTCCTTGACCTCTGCTTTCGTCACCGCCAGCTTGGACAGGTGGGGATGGTAAAACAATGCGCCGTCCACATAGATACGGAACAATCTCATAGGCGGCCCTCCCGGTATCGGAAAGTCACTGTCCCGGTTCCCGCCACCGACAGAGTATTCCTCCCGGCCTGCAATTCCAGTTCGGGAAATTCCCATGTGCCAGCGCTTACCGATTTCTGAAAAGTATCCCCGCCCACCTGCCAGCTCAGCGCCGTTTCTGCGGTCACTGCAACCACAGGCACAACGGGCATATAGTCGTTATCCAGAATGACCATGCCGCCACCCGTGACCGTTACCACCGTTTCCTGCGCATGGTAGCGGTAAGCATCCCCGTCCGAACAGGACAGGGTAAGCTGCCCTTTGCCTGTCAGCGGCTCATACGTCGGAGCCAGCTCCAACGTGCCGAGGGCATAAAGCCCCGGCTCCTCACTGCATATCACCGGGACGAGCTGCCCGGCGAACCGGTTAGCCGCCTCGCTTACCTTTTCGTTGAAAGCGGCCCGGCTCCCCAGCATGGACAGCAGGATTTCAAAGCTCCGGGGCTGGTAGGATACGCGGCCCAGCGCCTGCGTGTACCGGATGGGAGAATTGCGCCCCGGAACCACAAGGGTATCCGTCTGTGACTGGGGTGTGGGGAAATTGACGCTTTCCCGCAGCCAGCCGAGGCTGGCCATGGATACGCCGTCAATGGTTACATCTGGCCTCATAGACTCAGCCTCCTTTGCAGTTTTTGTGTTTTTCCAAGCCCGCCGTCAATGGCTGGGAGCAGGTGCCCCACCAACGTGCCGTCTTCCAGATAAATGCCCTTGCTGCTGTTGGCGGCAATGACCGCCAGATACTTCTCCATGCCGGACATATCCAGACGATCCGACAGAATGGCTTCCAGATTTTTATAAAATCCGGCCAGCGGCAGAATGGCTTCCTGCCCGGCCTCGCCGCCTGCCATAAGGGAGCTTCCATTCATGCCAAAGACCGTGGGCCGGGCCATGATGCCGCCCTCCTTGTACCAGTCAATGGACAGGTGCGGGACACTGGGCGGGGAAATGGACAGGCTGCCGGAAATTTTGAAGTGCGGCAGCTTGATATGCGGGAGCTGCAGCTTGCAGCCGGAAAAGAAGCTGCTGATTTTATCCAGCGCCCCCTTGATGGTATTTTTCGCCGCTTCCACCGGCGTAGTGATGGCGCTCTTTACCCCGTTCCAGACAGAGGTTGCCACCGATTTGATCCCGTTGAATATGGAGCTTACGGTACTTTTCAGCCCATTAAATACGGAAGAAACCTTGCTTTTGATCCCGTCCACCACGGAGCCGATCACCGACTTAATGCTGTTCCACACCGAGGAGGCCACCGACTTTATGGCATTGAATACCGTAGTCACCACATTTTTGATGCCATTGACTGCGTTCGATACGGTGGTGCTGATGGCCGTCCAGACCGTAGACATCACCGTCCGTATGGTATTCATAACGGAAGAAATCACGCCGGATACCGCATTGATGGCGGAAGATACCACCGATTTAATGTTATTCCATGCCGCCGTCACCGCTTCCTTGCAGTTCTCCCAGATCAGGCGGAAGGGCAGGGTGATAATGTCAAAGGCCGCCTGCAAAATAGAGCCCAGCAGCATAACCGCCGTCTGTACCACGTTGCAGATACCGTCCCACACCCCTTGCAGGTGCGTCCACAGGCCGGAAAACCATTGCTTCAACGACTCGACCATCTGGCCGATCCCGTTGCAGACCGTTGTCCACAGGTTCCCGAACCACTCCGTAATCGCGCCCCAGTTCTGCACAATGGCAATGATCCCGGCAATGGCGGCGGCCACGGCGGCAATAATGCCGATGATCGGGAGCAGGGAGATATTCAGTGTCCCAACCGCCACCGACATGGCCGCAATGACCGGCGTAAGCGTGGTGAAGGCGACAAGAAGCGCCCCCAAGATAAGGACGAAGTTCTGCACCGGGCCGGGCAGCTTTTCAAACCAGCCGCTGATGGCCGAAACCACCGCCACCAAGGGCGGCAGGATCGCGTTTGCCAGCTCCGCCAGCTTCTCCCCAAGGGGAACCAGCGCCTGCTGCAATTTCCTTGTGTTGGCCTCCATTTCCTGCATGGGCGTTGTGGTCGCGTCAAACATCCCCTGCGCGGAGCCCTTGACGCTGTCATAGGTACTGCCCACGGAGGTCAGGGACGTAATGAATTTCAGGTTCCCGTCCTCGGCCATGGTTCCGAAGGCCAGCGCCGCAAGGTTTAATGCTTCCTGCTGGTTGGTGCAGTTCCCGATGTCCGCCACAATGGAATCAATGACTTCCTTCTGCGTTGCGCCGCCGTTCTGCCATGAGGTAAACAGCTCCTGCGTTTTGGTGGAGAAGGAGCCGATGGAATCGCCAATGGTGCCGTCCACCAAGCGGGTGGTGACTTCGTTAATGGCATCGTTGACCTTATCCAGATTGTAAGCGCCATTCTTCAAGCCATTATCGAGGAGCTGGAAATACTCTGAGGCGGAGTAACCGGCCTGCGCAAACTTGCCTGCGTATTCGCTGAGGTTATCCCCCAGCTCATTGGTTTTATCAAGGCCGTTCTGCGTCCCCTTGACGATGTAGTCCATGGCCTCCTGCGCCGTCAGGCCGTACTGCTTCATGAGGGAATTGACACCCCGGAGGGTTTCATTCATGTCGATGCCGTAGAGTTCCTCCAAGGTGATGGCCTGCTGGGTGAGGTTCGTCAGATCCGTATCGCTTAAGTCACCGAGGTTTTTCTTCACCATGAGAACCGCGTCGGCCACGCTGTCCATGCTCTCGCCAACGCCAGCCTCATAGACCGACTGGATGACCTTTGCAGACTGCTCCGCCGCCTTCCCGGTTTCGCCAAAGTAAGCGTTGACCTTGGTTACGGCGCTTTCCGTATCGGAAAAGGCTGTATATGCCTTTTCTCCAATATCCTGTATCTTGTCCCCGACGGCGGAAAGCTGGTCGGCGGCCTCCATGATGGCCGCGCCCTTGGTTGCCTCCGCAATATCGGAAATGTCCTCCGCCGTATCCTCAGCGGCATCCCCGGCCCGGTTCAATTCCTCAATGAGATTTTGCAGGGCCTCGCCGTCGTCCACCGTATCCAGTGCGTCCGTAAGCTGCCTTACATCCGCTTTCCCTCCGGTGGCCGCTTTCCCGATTTTTTCAATCGCCGCTTTGAGCTGGTCGGAGGAGGCCGTACCGTTTTTAATGGCGGATACCAACTGGCTCCCAAGGATGTCCGCGTAATCGTCCACCTCGGTTCCCGTTGCGGCAAACAGCTTTTCCAGACGGGCCGTATTGGTGGATAAGCTGCCCTGCTCAGTTTGCAGGCCGGACAGGTCGCTTTTATATTTGTTCAGCTTGCCGCGAGTTTCCTCGATTTCCCGCTGAAACGCCTGATACTTGTCAACGCCAATATCGCCCCGTTGGAAGGCTGCCGTCACCTGCTCCTGCGCGGCTTCCAGCGCGGAGAGCTTTTCCTCCGTCTGGCTGATGGCCTGCGTCAAAAGCTCCTGCTTCTGCGCCACCAAGACCGTATTGGTCGGGTCGAGCTTCAGCAGCCGGTTTACATCATTGAGCGCAGACTGTGTTTTACTGATGGAGGAATTGACACCCTTTAATGCCTTGTCAAGCCCCGTGGTATCGCCGCCGATCTCCACGGTAATGCCCTTGATCCGATTTGCCAAAAACTCACCTCCCCGGCCATAGAAGAAGCGCACCCGTTACCGGATGCGCCCCAAGTTAAAATTTGTCGAAATCCTCTTGTGTTGCGATTTTCTTATACTTCACGCCATCGTTGGCCTTTTCCGTCCACATATCCACCACCAGCCCAATGGTGAGCAGGTCGAGGTCGTGGATGGAAATCCCCAGTTCCACACAACGCAGAAGGAACAGGGGCGTGGTCATTTCCCGCTCGCTTCTGCCAATCCTTTTTTTGCCTGCACCTCGGCCATCACGTTATCGCCCCACAGTTCCAAAAGCTGCGGCATGATCTCATAAATTGAGAACATTTCAAACTGATCCAGCCACTCCTCAATGGTGCCGGGAATGGAATTGTCCGCATGAAAAGCCATGATGTAAGCGACATTTTCAAATATCTCCAAATCCTCGATCTGGAAGGCCGCGCCCTCCGTGGAATTATCCTTATAGGATTTTTCCAGCTTGGAGAGGTCTTTGAAAATATCCCGCTTAAACTTTGCCCGGTATAGGCGGGGGATGGTGGCCGAAGAACGAAACGGCACCAGTTTCCCGCAGACTTCAATTTCCCGTTTAATCATTTCCGCCAGCCCCCTTTACTCCGCTTCCTGCTCGGCAGGGATGTAGACATTGTTATACCAGCCTGCATACGCCGCCGCATCCGTGGTATCCCCGGTGCGGGCCTTTACCAGACCGTCCGCGCGGGGGTCTGCCGTAATGGACAGGGTTTCCGTACCCGGCTCAATGGTATCCTCCTTGGTTTCCGACTCAATGGACGGGCGGGAGGCGCTGCAATTATACAGGACGTGGCGGATGGCCCGCACATCCCCGTCAAACTCAAAGAGCAGCGCAAACTTCACGCTCTCCGCATTGTCGTTGTTCTCCACCAGAACGCCTTTTGCGTCCAACTGCTCCCGGAGGATTTCTGTGCGGAACCACTCCGGGATCAGCGCAATCTCCAGATCGCCGCTGTATCCGTTGTTCGTTACGGAGCGGAAGTAAACAATGCCGTCCGCATAGAAAGGGCTGGATTCGCCCTCAGCATCCAGACTGATACTCACCGCGCCGGGAATCGCCTGCGGCTTGGCATAAGTAAAGGTCGATACGCCGTCCGTCACGGTTTCCGTGAGCTTTGCCGCATGGACATTTTTTAAGTTGTATTTGACTTTATTTCCCATGGTCGTTACGCCTCCAATTCAAAAAAGTACAGGACTTCATAGAGCTTCTCGCTCTCAATCCATGTTTCGGTTTTATCGTAAAACAGGCCGTACTGATCCAGCACCGCCTCTACAGCCTGTTCCGCCGACAGATCCTTTTCGTCGGTGTACAGCTCTATACGGATTTCGTTCACCTTGAAATAAACCGCACCGTCCGCAGAAAAGTTGTTGCTGCCGGGGAGCAGATAGCAGAGAAACGGAGGCTGTGGGGCCTCGCCCTCTGCAAAATGGTCGTAGGCAAAGGGGAGCTGTATTTTCCGCAGCATTTCCAGCAATCTATCCATGCAGGCACCTCTCAATCTCAGCTTCAAGCTGCTTGATCCCGGCTTCCTCTGCCGGGGCAATATGGGCCTTCCCGGAAACACGGCCCCCGCCGCGCTTGGCGTGTCCAAATTCCAACAGGTGGGCCAGATAGTAGCGGTTTCGGGAATAGACCGTCACTTCCAAAGCGCGGGCGTTTTCCTTCGTATTCTTTACCGCCCAGCTTTTCGCATAGGCCCCGGTCTTTCGCGGAGCCTCCTGCTGGATTTCCTTGCGGACAGTGGTTCCCGCATTTTTTACGGCCTGCTTGACGCCATCGGAGGCAAGGTCGGCATATTCCTCCAACTCTTCCATAATGGCGGAGGCCAGACCGCCCACAGATACTTTCCGCGCCATTTTTACCGCCTCACTTTCTCACATTTGAATTTCAGAGCGTTCCTCTTAAAGCCAAGATGGTCGATGGCGAGGATGTTGTAAAGCTCCCCTTGGAACAGAATCCGGTATCCGGTGGCCGTTACGGCATTGACTGCCTTACAGAAACGGACGGTAAAGGCAATGTCTGCATTTTCCACAATCTGTCCGGCCACAGCGGCCTCCGCGCCGCCTTCGCCGCTTACTGTGGCATGGCAGGAAAAATAGTCGCTCCATACCGCCTTGTGGTTTCCAATGCTGTCCACAACTGTCTCATTTTTTTGAAACATAATTTTGACATTGAGCGCCGCTATATCCATCAGAATCCCTCCTGCCGGATGCCGAACAAAAGGGAGCGGAGGGTCAGCATCAGCTCATGGTGGTCGGCTTCCTCCCGGTGTTCGTACAGATAAGCAACCGTATACATGACCGCCGCCTTGGCCTGCTCCATATCCGCCCCGAAATCTGCCTCGTCCGTAATGCGGGCCACATCCATGCAGATCTGATGGGCTGCTTTCAGCAGGTCGTCCAGCAGGGTATCCTCGTCCGCGTATTCCACCCGCAGGTATTCCTTCGCTTCATCCAGTGTTACAATCATCCCATCACCTCGCCGTTAAGAGAAACCGCCGCCTTCCCCAAAGGAGGAGGGCGGCGTGGTTCCAGTTCCTTAGTTGCTGCCAGTTCCGGCCTTCATCTGCAATACCTTCACCGCCTCCGGCAGAATGAGCTTGCCGTCCACCCGCTGGGTGGCGAGGAAGCCCACCTGCCCGGTGGGCGCAAACAGCTCACCAAGGCGGCGGAAGGAGCGGCCCTGCCGGTCAGCTACCCAGTAATAAGAGAGGTCGCCAAACAGGACGGCCTTTGCGCCTGCCGCCAGCGCGGGCATGAAGGCAGAGGTATAGACCGGGCGGCCCATGAGGGTGTCCGGGGTAGCGGCGGTCAGGGAAGGCTGCCACAGGTACTGGCCGTTGCTGTCTTTGAGCTTTCTAAGGGCCTTCACCGAGGCATCGTTCATCACAAAGACCGCGTTTTTCCGGTAAGGCGCTTTCAGAGAATAGAACAGGTCAAAGATTTCATCCGCCGTAAATGCTGTGGCCGAAGCAGCGGTCACGCCAATTTCTGCGCCGCCGGTTGCCGCCAGTACGCCCAGCGGCTTGCCGGTGCCGTCGCCGGTAAAGAAGGCTTCCTCCTCCTTGTTGCCGATCCGGCGGGCAAACTCGCGGGCAATGTAGGCTTCCAGATCAAATACGCTGTCGTTAATCAGCTCCTCGGAAACCTTAATCATGGTGCCGAGCTTATAAGCCCCGATGGATACCTGAGAAAATGCGTCGTCGCTTTCGGGAATCGCGCCTTCCTCGTCCACCCAAGAGGCCGTCCCCTTGGAGGCCACCACCGGGATTTTCCGGTCGCCGGAGCTGGTCTGGATCACATGGGCCAGAGTACGGAAAATGTTCTGTTCCTCCAATGCCTCAATGAGCGTATGCTCAAATTCATCCGGCACAAGGTATCCGCCCTCGGAATCCGTACCCACCTGCAGGGCGTTCAAAATCTCGTGGCCGGGCATTTTGCTTCGCATGGCGTTCCAGAAGGATTTCCGGTATTCCACAGAGGCGCGGCCCGTCTTTTCCTCGCCGCTGGGCGCAGCGGGCTTGCCGGTGATCGGGGTATTGACGGGCTTAGAAAGCTCCGCATCCAGAGCGGCCTGCCGTTCCAGACGGTCGATCTCCTTGCCGAGGTTCACCACATCGGCCTCCATCTTGTCATAGGCCGCCACATCCTCGGCGGACAAAAGGCCGTCGGCCCCGCGCTTGGAATCCAGAAAAGCCTTGGCAGCTTCCCACGCCTTCGCACGTTTCTCACGCAGTTCCAAAATCTTGTTCATAGTTAAGTCCTCCTTAAAATTTCAATAAATTAAGCCGCTGATACAGCGGCCCGGCAGGTTGTTTCTGTTCGGTTGTATGGGGTAACTTTGCCAGCAGGCTGTTCGTCACCGCCCGGCGCGAGAACGCGAAGCTCTCCGGTTCGGGCGGGGCATCTTCCTGCGAGGCGAACAGCAGACCGTCGGCAAATTTAAGCTCCACTGCTTTGTGGGCGGACAGCCATGTTTCTGCGTCCATGAGGTGCGAGAGCTTCGCCCTCGACAGCCCCGTTTTGATTTCGTAGGCATTGATGATTGACTCCTTTACTTCGTCCAGCATGGCGATGGCCTTCTTCATTTCCTCGGAATCGCCAATCGCCACAGTCAGCGGGTTATGCACCATCATTAAGGCCGTGGGAGCCATAAGGACGGTAGTGCCAGCCATGGCAATCACACTGGCTGCGCTGGCGGCAATGCCGTCGATCTTTACCGTCACCGCGCCCTTGTAATCCATGAGCATACTGTAAATCTGAGAGGCGGCCACACAATCGCCGCCCGGCGAATTGATCCAGACGGTAATGTCGCCCTCCCCGGACAGCAGCTCCGCCTTGAAGGCCGCTGGCGTTACATCATCGTCAAACCAGCTCTCCTCGGCAATGGTGCCGTTCAGGTAAAGGGTGCGGCTCTCGTCAGAGTTCCGCACCCAGTTCCAGAATTTATTCACTTGTCTGTACCTCCGTTTCTGTTTTATTTGCAAAGGCCCCAGCGTCCCTGAGCTTTGTCATGGAGCCATTTACCAGATATAAGTCGCCGCCTTCCTCTGCCGGGATACGGTCAAGGTTTTCCAGTTCCCGGATGTCGTTGGCGCTCATCCAGCCATTCTGCCGGGCCACCGCATAACCGTTCATACGGCTCTGATAATCGCCCCGCAGCAGGCCCTCCACATTAAAGCGGATGAAATACTCCTTTTTCTCGCTGTCGGTAAACAGGCGGCGGGACATACTCTGCTCCCAGCGCATGAGCCACGGCTCCAAGGTGTACTTGACAAACTCCAAAGACTGCTGCTCAATGTTACTAAAGCTGGATTTCTCCAAATCCCCGACCATGTGGGGCGGCACCCGGAAAATACGGGCGATCTCGTTGATCTGGAATTTCCTTGTTTCGAGGAATTGTGCCTGCTCCGGGGAAATGCCGATGGGCTGATATTTAAGGCCCTCCTCCAACACCGCAATCTGGTGAGAATTTGCGCTGCCGCGAAACAGCTTGTTCCAGCTTTCCCGCACCTTATCCGGGTTTTTGAGTACGCCGGGATGTTCCAGCACACCGCCGGGCGCGGCATCGTTGGTGAAAAACTTCGCCCCGTATTCCTCCGTGGCAATGGCAAGCCCCACCGCATTTTTCGCCATGGCGAGAGGTGAATAGCCCACGATCCCGTCATAGCCAAGGCCGGGGATATGAAGCACCTGCTCCGGCGGCAGATAAATCTGGCCGTTTTCTTCCCCGGTGGGGGAATCGTCCGTCCCCCGCGAGTACAGGTAATAGAGCTGGCCCCGGCTGTCCCGGTCAACGGTCATTTTGGAAGGCATTAAGGGATAAAGGCCGATCACCTCGCCCTTGCCGTTTCGGATGATCTGCGCGTAGGCGTTGCCATACAAAAGCAGGTGGCCCATGAGCGTCTCCCGGAAATTAAACGAGGTCATTTCCGGGTTGGGTTCATCATGTAAGAGCAGATAGAGCGGATGATCCAGCGCCTTTTCCTTGCTTCCGTTTTCCCCATAGCGGTACACATGGAGCGGAAGCCCCGCCACCGCCTCGGAAAGAATACGGACGCAGGAATACACCGCCGTCATTTGCATTGCGGTGCGCTCATTCACCGGCTTTCCGCTGGTGGAGCTGCCGAAAAAGAAGGAAAACCGGCTGCCGCCCAACGTGTCCTTTGCCCGCCGCGGATCCTCCGGCTTATCCCGCGCGGAGAACATTCGTGTAAAAATGCTCATAGTAGCAAAAGCCCCCTTTCATCATAAATGGAAGCGCCGGTCATACCGCCGCCCCGGATCGCGCGGTCAAGGGCCATAATGGTCGCCACCGCGCCGTCGATTTTCTCTGTAGATTTTTCCTTATCCGGCTTTAGGTTGCCTGCCGGATCGGTGCGCACATGGATGTTGTCCATCATCCAGCGCAGCACCGGGTGGCCGCCATGGGCGATCTGTTCATCCAAGGTCAGGCGCATCAGCTCCTTTGTGGTCGGGCTCATATCCTTAAAGCCCTGCCCGAAGGGAACCACCGTAAAACCGAGGCCCTCCAAGTTCTGCACCATCTGTGCCGCGCCCCAGCGGTCAAAGGCAATTTCCAGAATGTTGTACTTTGTCCCCAGCTCCTCAATGAAGGATTCTATATAGCCATAATGCACCACGTTGCCCTCGGTGGTTTTCAAATACCCTTGCTTTTCCCACACGTCATACGGCACATGATCCCGGCGCACCCGAAGCTCCATGTTGTCCTCCGGTATCCAGAAAAATGGCAGAATCGTGTATTTATCGTCCGGCCCATCCGGCGGGAATACCAGCACAAAGGCCGTAATATCCGTGGTGGAGGAAAGGTCAAGGCCGCCATAGCAGGCCCGGCCCCGGAGGGCCTCCGGGTTCACCGCAAAGGCGCATTTGTCCCACTTTTCCATCGGCATCCACCGGACAGCCTGCTTCACCCACTGGCAAAGGCGGAGCTGCCGGAACAGGTTTTCTTCTGCTGGGTTCTGCTTTGCGCTCTCGCAAGCCGCTTCCAGTTTTTCCACGTCCACGGTAATTCCAAGGGACGGGTTGGCCTTGGCCCACACCTCGTGGGAAGTCCAATCGTCTGCCTCCTCCGCGCCGTAAATCACCGGGTAAAAGGTAGGATCGACCTTGCGCCCGTCCAGAATATCCCGCGCCTTCTGGTGTACCTCGTAGCAGATCGAGTTGGTGTCATTGCCTGCTGTGGTAATGAGAAAATACAAGGGCTGCTTTCTGGCGTCGCCGGAGCCGTGGGTCATCACATCATAGAGCTGCCGATTAGGCTGGGCATGAAGCTCATCGAATACCACAGCGTGGACATTGAGGCCATGCTTGGTGTACGCCTCCGCCGACAAGACTTGGTAGAAGCTCCCCAGCGGTTTGTAGATCAACCGCTTTTGCGAAAGCACCGGCTTAATGCGGGATTTGAGCGCCGGGCATTGCTCCACCATGCCGCAGGCCACGTCAAAAACGATGGAAGCCTGCTGCCGGTCAGAGGCGCACCCGTAAACCTCGCCGCCGTATTCCATGTCGCCGCAGGTCAGCAGAAGCGCCACCGCAGCGGCCAGCTCCGATTTGCCCTGCTTCTTGGCAATCTCCACATAGGCGGTATTAAACTGGCGGTATCCGTTGGGCTTTACAATGCCGAACAGGTCTCGGATGATCTGCTCCTGCCAGTCGATCAGTTCAAAGTTCTGCCCGTACCACTCGCCCTTGGTATGTTTCAGGCAGCCGATAAAGGCCACCGCCAGCTCGGCCAGCTCCTCGTTGTAATGGGAGCCGTCGGCCATGAACCGGGTGGGCTGGTAGGTCTTTAATTTTCGCAATGGCAAACGCCTCCTTTCCGCGAAAATGGCACGAAAAAAGGAACCTTCCCGAAGGAAAGCCCCTTAAAGATAATTTTTACGTTTTCGTTGCCGGGGTTAGCCCCCGGCCTCATATAAGACGTTTCTGGCGTAGGTAATGCGGGTGATCTCCTGCGGATAAAAGTCGGTATGTTTGCCGAACATGGCCTCAAACTTTCTCCGGTCTGCCACAACGATATTCCAAGCGTGATAGTTGGATGTGCAATCCCTCCGCAGTTCCGCAGCCTCCATTTTGAACGTAAATTCTGTGCCTTCTTTGCAAACTGTAACCATAACGGTCTTTGCCGAGGTCGTCCGCATGGCCTCCATAATCCTCTTGACAGTATGCACCGGGTTCCCCGTATCCGCCAGAAGGGCCTCATACTCCCGCACAATAGCGTCATGATAGAGGAAATCAAAGAGCATATCTTCTTGATTGGCCGCGATATAGTCCGCCGCCTCCTTGTCCGCATAGCCCTTCGGGTCTGAAATGCAGGAAAGCAGCGTATCCTCCGTCCAACGATCCGGGTCATAATGGCACTGGAATACCGGAGGCTCAAAGTCTACCGTATCCAGAAAACGCTTCCGGGCCGTTTCCTTGGCGGAATATTTGAGGGCGTAGTCCAGCTTATCCAAAAGGTCGGAATCCGTTATCTCCGTAATGGTAAGGTTGCGCCGGTCATTGCCGATAGCCTCCTCCACCTTTTTCCGAACATCCGCCCTTAGCTGCCGCCAAAGCGCCTCCTCTGAGCGGCTCCGCAATTCCTCGCGGTTCTCCACCACATCAGTGAACGGATACTGCATGTCATAAAGCAGCCCGTCCTTCCTGCAATAGATTCCGGCATATTGGAAAGAGCTGTTCCTCGTTACCCCTTTTCCATTGTCCTGCTGCTGGCAGAACAGGTATTCAAAATCCGGGGCTTTCTCCACGCGGAGCATAATATAGGTATCGCCCTTTTCTTGAAAGCAGCATTGCTCTATATCACCGGAAGCAAGCCAGCGTGTAAATATATCATTCATGTGCCTTACTCCTTCCCGCATAATCCAGATGTTTGCATTGCTCCACCGTGGCCGCCAGCATATCCGCCAGCAGGGTTTCAAATTCACCTTTCTGAATGAACGGCTTCATTTTGACACTTTCAAAGGGGAAATAAGCCCCGGCTTCATGGTCGTACCGACACGTCCACCATTCGTCGCCGCCGTTGACTTGATTGCAAAAGAACAAATCCCGGTAAACCACACCCTGCCGGATGCTCCAATTCCCATGTTCAAAAAATAACTTCAACATGGAGATGTCCTCATACTCATAGAAGGTATAGGGGCTGTCTAATTCCAGACAGGGATCATCCATAAAGGCGAGGCCATGCTTTTTGATCCAGCAGTTACGCTGGCAAAGCTGCACCAGCGTTTCGTAAAGCGCCGGGGATATTTCCTTTCTGGCGGCCCGCATGGGGCCGTATTTCTTCTCATATTCTTCTCGGAAGTCACTCATGGCCGTCCCTCCTTACATGGCATACCCGGCGCACCGGATAATTTCTTTGATTGCGTTCATGGCCCGCTTCGGGCTGGAATAGTCGCGCGTGCTGGTATGCCGCCCGTTCTCGTAAATGTAAATGATCGGATAGCCGTAAGAGATACGCGCCTCAATCCGCAGGGTGCTTTCCGATTTCCCATAGAAAGCAAGCTCATATTGCTGCTTGAAGGTGCGTCCAAAAAGCTCCGTTCCGTCGTAGGCAGTCGCTCCGGTGCGCTCAAATCCGTTTTCCTGCATGAGCTTCTCAAAGGCCGCCTGCTTCATTTCATTTGTCTGTTTCATAGTGAAACCTCCTTCGTTTGATGTGACAGGAGATTACTCTGGAACACCCAAAAAGACAAGGCTTCACAACAAAAAAAGCCCGGAAATTCAGGCTTTTCTTTTTCTATATTTTAATAGCGGGAATGGGCAATATAGGCGATTTCCCAAACCGCGTCCCGCAGGCCGCTCTGGATCGTCTGCTCTGCGCCAACCTGTGGATTAGGCTTGCCCTCCACCACCATGTAGCACTCAATAATCTCACCGTCCGGCCTTCGTGCATGGAGCCACTCCATATCCGGCACGGAGGAATCCAAGTCAATGATGAAGCAATTTTCTTTCTCCTCCAAGTAGTCCAGATAGCCCCAGCGGATACGGACGCGGGTTTTTGTAATACTTTTCACCGACCAGCGCCAGTTTTTATCCTTCTCATTTTCCTTCGCCACCAGCTCGCGGATCAGGTTTTTATAATTTCTCAGATCAATCATAGGTAATGCCTCCTCGTTTTCGATGTGACAGGAGATTACTCTGGAACACCAAAAAAGACAAGGCTCACCGACGAAAAAAGCCCGTTCCCGAGCCTTTTTCTTTTGGTTAATGCCGCTGGTGATAAGTATAGTTGATTTCCCGGAAACTCACATATTTTCCAGCAATGAGGGCCGCATATCCTTCGCCCTGCTGGATCATAAATCCATATTCCCGGCGCAGGTATACACCCTCGAAATCATCATTGAAATCGTCCTCGGTATCATAAATGTCGATACTATCCTCCGCAATATTCCGGGCTTCCGGGGTATCCAAAGATAACTCAATCTCAAATGCCGCGTTTACTTCCTGTATGTGGTTTTCCAGCCATTGCCAGTGATCCCAGCGCATATCAATCACCACCTAATCGGGCATGAGGGAACATAGCAAGGAGCCGTTCCCATAGATCAGTAGTGCCAAGGGCTGCTTCCTGTAATACGGCATTGAAAGGGAAAACATATAGGCCCAGCCCGCCGCCTCTGTCCTCATTTACCCACAGCCGGTTTTCCTGTATATCCAGAATGAAAAAGCCGGAATAACCTGCCTCGCCGCCATCTGCGATTTCATGCCATGCTGTCTCGGAAATTTCCTCCGCCTGCGGAATCCGCTTCCGCACAGGCTGGGGTACTCCGGCTGCACTGGCCCGGTTTTCATACAGAAAACGTGCAAAATCCGCGAGGCCCGTAACTGTCGGGCTGGTATAATAGCGGCAGCTTCCGCCGCCTTTTATCTCAAAAGCACAACCTTTATTCTTCATTTTCCGCCACCTCCACAAAATAAAAATGCTCCAAATCCTCCCCGGTAAATCCATGCGCCAGCAAAAACGCCTCGGCTTCCGGCTGGTTTTGGAATACGCGGGGCCTGCCGGTATCATCCAGCAGATATTCGAGCTGCTCGTTGATCGTAATACCGTCCACCGGACGGGCCACCATGACCGGCGGCAGATAATGCACGTCCTGCTCCGTTGCTTCAAAAGAATACAAGTCCTCGTCGCAATGAAAGCACTGGTAGCTATACTCCGGTATGTCGGATTCATAGACCGGATGGCCGCAGCGGCGGCAGACCATATCCGTATTTTCATACCACCGGCCCTCATGGAAAATCCCACTCATTCAAAGTCACCGCCTTCCAAGATGCGGATTTCGTCCTCGCCATAGACCACACCGAGGCCGGAGCCGCAGTCCCAGCTCACATGAACCATTGCCGTATCGTCCACATGATCTACCGTTCCCCGGTCGCCGGGCTTGAGCTTGCTGTACGGATCGTCCATGGATACCAGCTCCACCCGCGTCCCTTTCGGATACCGGGCGCGTACCGCCTCAACGATTTCTTTTCTTGGAAATACCATAATATCAACCTCCTTAAATTTTGGTGTGACACAGATTACCCTGCAACACCCCAAAAGACAAGGCTCACAGCGAAAAAAAGCCCGTGGCCGGGCCTCTTTTCTATGGGGAATTAGTGGATGGCGAACAGATAGCCGTGGGCCTTCTCGCGTTCTCCGGTAAAGGTATTCGTGTTAGGGCTGTTGATTTCCACCAACCCCTCCAAGGTGCAGCCATTCTGTGTGAAAAGCCATGCGATTTCTACCGCGCTCGACCATGTGGAGGAAAAGGTGAAATACTCCACACCATTCTCCCGGAGGAGCTGGATCAGGCTTTCCACATCCTTGTCCCAAATAACCTCGTTCAAGTCGATATGCTCGTTACCGCGCTCCACAGCTTCCTCATAAAGCCGGTATACCTTCGCATAGCCCGCGCCCCGGTTTTCAATCCGCTGGGAAAGTGCCTGATAGGATTTTCTCGCGGCCTCCATGCCCTCGGTGTTGTTGTTTTTCTCTGCCTCGTCATAGCGGGCCTTGACCTGCTGCATTGCCATAGCGTCGATAATGAGATGGTTGTTTATCATGGTGTTGTTCTCCCTTCGTTTGATGTGAGTGGAGATTACTCTGGAACACCCGAAAAGACAAGCTCAAAAGCGCAAATTCTTAAACTTATTTTTTAACGCGCCGGGCCTTCTCCCCGGTAAACTGCTCCCAACGCATAATGGCAAGGTCACAGGCTGCCGGGTCGCTGCACATGGCAAAGCAGCGCCGCCCGCTCTGCTCGGCGGCAATGAGTGTCGTTCCTCCGCCGCAGAAGGGATCGAGGACGATAGCCCCCGGATCGCTGTGCATTTTCATGCACCGCCACGGCAGCTCCACCGGAAGCTGGGCCGCGCCATCCGAAGTCTGCGGGGCGGCCATTTCCCACACCCCGGCATAACCCCACTTGCGGCGTTCCTCCTTGGTGAGCCGTTTCACAAAACGGTAATTGTGGGCGGCAAAGGCCGACACCCAAGACACCTCCGGCTGGTTGATTTCTTCTGCCTCCTCACCGGCGAAGGCCGCCACATATTCAAATTGACGCTGGGGCTTGGTGCTGTTTTGGTGGGTGGAACCGACGCGGGCCAGCGCCCCCTGTTTCTTCCACACCCGAATCCAAAGCGGGCGGAAATTATAGTCGGCAAACAGTTTCATGCTGAAAAAGCCGGTCGGCTCCACATACTGGGAGCCGGTGGAAAACAGGTCGTCAATATTCCAGCAGATAACCGGCGCATACCGGCAGAGGTTGGCGACCACCGCCGCCATGCGGTCAAGCCATGGCGCAAGGCCGTCCTTTTTATATTCCGCTGTGGAAATGGCAGGTGGTGCTGCCATGGCACAGGCTGCCTGTTCCGACCGCATGAGGAAATCAAAGGATTCTATCTGCGCCGGATCGCCGCAGTACAGCCGGTGGTTTCCAAGCTCCCAAAGGTCGCCGGGCTGTGTAATAGGCCCGCCTGCGGCCTCGATTTCCGCCGCCGCTTTCTCCCGGTCAAAATCATCCTCCGTCGCCTCGGCGGAGTAAAATTTGTTCATCAGAGCATCTACTTCCTCGGCATCAAAACCGGTCAGGGATACGTCAAAGGCGGAAGCGTCCAGATCGGCCATAACCTCGGCCAGCTTGGTTTCATCCCATCCGCCCTGTATCCGGTTGAGGGCAAGGTTCAGCGCCTTTTCCTGTTCCGGGCCTAAGTTCACCACAACGCAGTCAATCTCGGTTTCGCCCATATCCAGCAAGACCTTCAACCGCTGGTGGCCGCCCACAACATTGCCGGTGGCCTCATTCCAGACCACCGGCTCCACAAATCCAAACTCCTCAATGGAGCGTTTCAGTTTTTCGTAATCCTTGTCGCCGGGCTTTAAGTCACGGCGCGGATTATAGGCCGCCGGGTTCAGCCGGACGGCGTTCACTTTCTGTATCTGCATATTCTTCTCCTAACTCGCCGGGCTGCCATCCGCATACCGGACAGGCGCAGGGTTCCCCGGCCATAGCATAGATTTTGTTGCAGCGCGGACAGACTTCCCACTCATTGTCGCGGTATTGCTCGTCGATCCATGTTTCCGGGTGCTGCCAGTCCACCGCATAGAAGCACTCGCGGGCAAATTCCTCCTGCCCGCCCACCATATCCAGAAAATCCTGCCGGGTATAGCCCTTGTCGGAAAGCTCCGGCACATAACAGACCTTATCGGGGTAATGGAGGAACGCCTCCTCGTCCTTGAATATCCAGCCCTGCCGGTAATACTCCCGGTCTATGACTGCCTCGGCATCTTCGGTTTCCGGCGTATAGCCGCCGACTTTCAAATAGGTTTCTTTGCTCATATCGAAATCCCTCGCTTTCAAAATGTGAGGACAGATTACCCTGCACACCGTCAAAAAGCAAGGGCGTTATTGTTGGAGCGCGGAGTACGGAATTGAACCGCCAGTTCCCGCCGGTTGGCGGGCGGTCTGCCGTTAGCCTATCCGCGCATAATGGCCGGAGGTCATTCCTCCGGCGTAAGTTTGCTGTGCCGCTCGGCCTGCGACACCTTCTCGCCCTTATACATCCCAGCCCCCAGCTCGTCAATCTTGGAGAAGGGCAACTCCGGCACCGTCAGATCCTTCCGCTTGCTCTTGTCAATGAAATAAATATAGCGGAGCTGGAAGCCGGGAATCGGTGTGGCCCCCACATAGTCCAGATATTTCTTGAAATTGTAGGTGCCGCCGGTCACATCAAAGAAGGTCAGCCCGCCCAGTTCCTTACGGGGAGAGGTCGGGTTGCTCGCCAGCGTCATTTTATGGACGCGGGTGCCGTCCGGCAGCTCGGCAAGGTTCAGATTCTCTTTGATACCGGTCAGGACAAAATTGCTGGCCCGGTAGATCGTACCGTCGCCGCAGGAGCAAGCGTCGGCAAAGCTGATGATCCACTTGATTTGCGGCGCATATTTCTTTATGAGTTTAATACTCATAGAGATTGCGCGGCTCTCTGAATTTCTCGGAAGATAGCTGTCAAAGGCCATCCGGTTCAGTTCCAGAAATTCATTCCAGCCGGTATCCTTCACCAGCCCGATGATTTTTGACTTGTCAAGGCTCGGCCCGTAGCTCATTACGCCATGGAGCTGGCCGTCTAAGAATACGCCAAAATGCAAGGTGCTGTTATTGACAACCTTCCCGCTGTAATGGTGGGCCTTCATAAACGGCGTCGCCACCTTGGCCGGGATCACCTTCATTACAAGCTCTTTTGCTCGGCCCATCCGTCGGCCTCCTTTCCCACATGGCGCTCGGCCAGTGTTATTTTTTCGCCCTTATACATCCCGGCTCCCAGCTCGTCAATGCGGGAATAGGGGATTTCCGGGACAGTCAAATCCTTCCGTTTACTCTTGTCAATAAAATAGATATAGCGGAGCTGATACCCGGAGAGCAGAACACCGCCTGCTGCCTCCATGTACCGGCCCCAGCTAAAGTTGCCGTCGGTCACGTCAAAGAAAGAGCGCCCGCCCAGCTCCTTGCGCGGGGCCAGCGGGTTCGCTTCCAATGTCAGCTTGTGAATTTTGGTGCCATCCGGCAGCAGGCAAAGGGCCTCGTTTTCCTTAATGCCGGTCAGGATAAAATTACTGGCCCGGTAAATGGCCCCATCCCCACAGGAGCAGGCATCTGCAAAGCTGATGATCCACTTTACATGGGGCGCATATTTTTTGAGGAGCTTAATGCTCATGGAAATCGCCCGGCTCTCTGAATTGCGGGGAAGGACACTGTCAAAGGCCATCCGGTTTAATTCCAGATACTCATTCCAGCCGGTTCCGGCCACCAGCGGCAGGATTTTAGATTTATTAAGGCTCGGCCCGTAGCTCATCACGCCATGGAGCCGCCCATCCAAGAATACGCCAAAGTGCAGGCAGCTATTATTTACAACGGTTCCGCTGTAATGGTGCCGCCGCATAAATGGGTTTGCCACTTTGCCGGGAATGACTTTCAGACTAATTTCCTTTGCTCGGCCCATTGCCTCACCACCTCATATACGCCGTTGCCCTTGCGGTTCTCATTGCCAAAGGTTTCTTTTACCTCGCCGTTTTTGTGGACGTAATCAATGCAGGCCATGATAAGCTCCGCCTGCTTGTCGTGAAGCGTCAGGCTGATCTGCTGGTAGGGCTTTTTCTCGCCGGAATCGAGGGTAAATTCCTCCCCAAACTCCTCCTCGGAGATCGTTTCAAAACCGAAAACACTCAAATCCTGCGCAATGTCCGCCAATTCCAGCGGGAGCAAATCCACGTCCCACTCGGCCAGTTCTCCGACCTTGTTATCCACCAGCCGAAACGCCTTGATCTGCTCGTCGGTCAGCTCGTCGGCAATGACGCAGGGGACAGTTTTCAGCCCCAAGCGGCCCGCCGCCTTATATCGGGTATGCCCGGTGATGATCTCATGGTCTGCGGAAATCACCAGCGGCACAAGAAAACCGTACTGCTTAATGCTGGCCGCCACCGCGTCCACAGCCCCGTCATTTTTCCGGGGATTATTTTTGTATGGATGTACCTCCCCCAAGGGAAGCTGTAAAATATTCATGTTCGACCTCCGTTAAAATTATGTTTTAACCGCCGCGCCGGGCGGTCAGGAGCTTCTCCATCATATCATCGTGGGGCGTGGCCCCTTTATACTCGGTGGAGCAGTTCTCTCGGACAACTTGATAAATCTGATACCACAGGTTGTTTGCCTGCTTGGAAAAGCTCTGGCTCATGGAAACATAAGGCGAGGGAATGGCGTTCCCCGTGGTCGGATGCTTCGCCAGAAAACCATACTCGGTGATACACTCCTCGCACTGTATCCAGCGGGAGATTGCCATAGCGTACTGCTCCAAAATCTGCGCCGGGATCAGGTGGGCGCAGCCCCGCTCATTGAGCCACGTCCATGTGCGCTCGTAGACTTCAACGGCCAAAAGCTCCTTGCCGTTTTTCTGTCGGGCCGCCAGATACTCGCGGGGCGGCGGCATGGCCTCCCCTTGGAGGCTGGCCGTATCCGAAAACTCCATGACTGTGATTTTGCGCTTGCCCGGATTGCCCTCGACAATCTTGTCCGCCAGTGCCTTTTTCTTCTGGCCCGCGCCAATGCGGGCTCCACCGTGGCCGTTTGCCATGGCCGCCACCTCCTTTCTTGAAACTGCGGGCTATATACCCAACTTGAAAGCGCGATTTTTCACGCGATACCCCATGCCCGCTACCCGGTGGGCCGGACATAGAGATTTGCTTACCCCCGGAGGCTGTCAATTCCGGCGTTCCCACCGTCCGCCTTCGCGTGCCGTAATCTCCGAATGGCATCGCTTACAAAGGGCCATTAAATTACTTTCCACATGGGTGCCGCCGCGCGACAGCGGGAGAATGTGGTGTACTTCCTCGGCGGGTGTGATCCTGCCTTTCTTCTGGCACTGTTCGCATAGCGGGTGCGCAGAGATATACCGGTCACGAATCCGTTTCCATGCGCGTCCATAACGCCGCTTGCTGGCCGGATCGCGTTCATGCTTGTTATAATGCGCCGTAACGACTTTCTGATGTTCCTCGCAATACCGCCCGGCAGTCAGGCGCGGGCAGCCGGGATAGGAACAGGGGCGCTTCGGTTTGTATGGCATAGCTGCCGCCTCCTTTCCGGGCATAAGAAAAGCCCCCACAGATTATCCTGCGAAGGCTCTCCCTTGGTTCAATATTTCATGCTATCAGTATAGCACACCCGAAAGCAAATAAACTGCCATTAAACTGCCATCTTTTATTTGCCGAACAGCAGCGTTGCCATCCGTTTCAATGCTTTCTCCCGGATACGGTGAATCTGCCGTTCACTGAAATTCAGCGTTTGCTGCAATCTTGCCGCCGCGCCAGAGCGCAGGTTATCGCTCATGTAAAATTCCCGGAGTACCGTCTGCTCCGTATCGGAGAGGGTGGCCCATGCAGGCTCAAACCAGCTCATGTATTCCACCGCCTGCCGGTATCGTTCCTGTATCACATCCAGCGTATCCAGACATTTTACCAGCCGGTTTTCGTTGGCCTGTGGGTTCCAGCTCGTCGGGAGGCCCGTAAGCTGCCGCCCGCCTGTGGAAATCATACGGTCATACAGTTCCTTGGTTTCCTGCGGCGTGATATTGATTATATCCCGCATGGTGGCATAATCCTGTAATGCGGCCACTGTGGCCGACGGCTTATTCAGATATTTCCATGCAATCATAAAGTGCCTCCTTTCCGGGCCTTCCATGGCGCTCCTTCAAATCCACAAGAGCGTCAATCTCCCTGTCAATCTCGCTTTCCAGCGCCGCGTACTCCGCAAGCCTTCCCGCTTTCCGAAGGCGGGCCGCCTCCACCAGCTTTTCGTTGATCTGCTCATTGAGGCGGCAGGTCTCGCGCCAATAGCCCGCCGCACCGGCAGAAAGGGCCGGGCCATCCAGCGCCGACTTGACCTCCTTCACGGAAGTCACCATAACAGCCACGCCGCCAGCGACCCGTATTTTATCAAGGGTTACTTCCTGCAACCGGGTGAGTTTCCCCGTGGGCTGCTTCACCTCGAAAGCATAAAACCTGCCGTCTATGCAGGCGATTATATCCGGTATGCCTGCGGTGCCGTACATCCCGCCGTGGGTTTTCCATGCGAAGCACCGGGGCCTCTGTTTCAAGTGCCGCAGGATCGCGGCCACAATATCTTTCTCTAACATCCTTCGGGCCAGACCGCTATACCGCAAAAACCGGGGATACCGGGAAATTACCACTCTATATATTTTTTTCTCTATTTTTAAGCCATTCATCCCCTTGGTTATAATGCAAAGAAATGCGGCAACCTCGGTTTTCCCGGTTCTGCCGGTCATAAAAACGGTCAATCGGCCTCCACACCTCCTTCCACATAGGCGATCCCGCGCCATACCCGGCGCTTCGAGAGCTTATCCCGCCCGCGCGTAATCTCCGGGAATCCGGCTTCCAGCTCTTTGTTGAAGTTGGTCTGTGATACCGGCTTCATCCCGGCATTGCCGCAATACTCCTTATAGCGCAGGAACAGGTCGTCCCGCACCACCACGCCATTTTCCTCCTGCTGGCAGTACATTTTAGCGAAAGACAAAACGCTATTTGATTCGATCCGGTATCTATCCAGCTCGGCCCGCGTTTTCTCCGTCTCACTAAACGCATAGTTCGCCGCAATCAGGCGCTTCAAGCCAATGAGCGCCCACATGAGGATACCGTCCCGCTCCGCCGCCAGCTTTTCCGCAAGGTTCGGATCGCGCTGGCTCTTGGGTACGGATTTCTCAAACCGGATAATGATAAGCCTCCGGTAAAAGCCCTCCGACCGGTCGCCATAGTTACGGGGAATCTCATTGCAGGAAAAGAGGAACCGGGCATAAGGCCGGAAGGAGAACGGGTCTTTGTTCTTCCGCTCGGCGGTAATGAAGTCCTCGCCGGTGAGGGCCTTGAACATTCCATTATCGTCAATGCTCTTAGAGGGCAGGTCGGCAAAGATATTTGCCAGCTTCCCAAACAGCTCCGCTTTATTGAAGCGGTCAGCAAGGTTCTGCCACGGAATATTTGACACATTTTCGCTGCCGAGCAATATTTCCTGCACCACATTGAGCAGGGTAGACTTGCCCGCGTTGGGCGCACCCACAAAGACGAAGGATTTCTGCGCCTTATTCACCGGGAGCAGCAAATACCCGAAGATCTCCTGCACCAGATAAATTTCCTCCTCGCCCAGCATACTTTGAAGGTATTTCACAAATTGCGGGCAGTCTGCATCCGGCATATAGGACGCTTTGATCTGTACCGTAGAGAAATACTCCGGCGTATGGGCCTTGAAGCTGTCGTCCAGCACATTGAACAGGCCGTTTCTAAGATTCAGAATAAACGGGTTGCTGTTGATTTCCTGCACCGGTTTCATTATGAGCATTTTCCACTGGCCCACGGTGTCGTTAATGGCCTGCATGGATACCGACCTCGGCAGCATAAATTCCCGCACCTTGGCCGCCGCCACCATATCCTCACCCTCGCGGTATACGCCGCTGTGATAGAAGAAAAAGCTGCTGGTCGCATAGAAAGCGTCCACATTCTGCGCCAGATGGTTTGCCAGCAGGCCCGAAAGAAACCGCAGGCCGCCGCGCTCGGTCATTTCATACCACTCCGGCAGGCTGTTATCCTCGGCAGCTTTGCGATTCTCTTTATTTGCCGCATAGGCTTTATACAGCTCCCGATGATAGGAGGCCAGTGCCTTCGCGTCCGGCGCTTTCAGCCGGAAATGCTCCCGCAGCTCATATTCAATGAATGTGCCTGCGTCCAGCGGTTCAATGTTATAGAGCGCCTCCTTCACAAACTGCTTGGCCGCCCGCACATCCTCCATGGGTGACTTATACACCACCGCAGCGGCGAGATTTTCCCGCAGTTCCTCCAAGGAAAGCGGCTGATAGCAAAGGGCCGCCGGAGCCTTGCAGGAGCAGGAACCATCCGCCATGCGCGGGCAGGAAAAGCCCTTTTCCGCAATGGCCTTACAGGTAATGGGCTTGGTGCCGCTCTGTAAGAAATGCTGGATTTTCCCCTGCGTTTCCGCCGCCTTATAGTTTGAATAGAGGGCGGACAGCTCATGGATTGCCCGGTCGCCGCCCTCAAAAACAGCGAGGTTCGTAATCATGCTGTACCAATCATGCTCGGAGAGCGTCGCCGCGTCATCCCGGCAATGGCGCATGAAGGCACAGCGCCCCAGCACCAACGAAAGGCCCAGCCGCGTACCCTTCACCGGAGCCATGCTGGATGGGGCCGGAGCTTCCTCCACCTGCGGCAGATATTGCTCCAGCTCGGCCTGCGTATAGCGAAGCTCCGGGCGGAAATGGATACACTCCACAGCCACCGGCTCCGCCTTGCAATGATTAAAGCCCGGCAGGCGCAGGACGCGGCTCTCATTGACGCAGGTTCGATCCCCATGGAAATGTGCCGCGAGGCGCTTTTGCACTCTGCGGAAGGCCGCCACGTCGCCGTCCTTCACGAGCCAGTAAGTGTGCAGGGATTTCCGGGTTTTCACAATGAGCGACGGTTCCAACGGAAACGCCTCGATCTGTTTGAGCTGCCCCTCCATGGATAGCTCGTCACATTCCATAAACTGCGCGTTGATCCGGGTAATCTCGCCGTCCTCATGGCCGCCGGAATTTACCACAAAATAAATACCGCGATTCTGTGCGTTATGCTTATGTAGGGTATCCATAAGGGCCGGAATACCGGAGAGCGTTGTTTCCAGCTTCGCTCCTTTGAAAGTTCCTGTTTTTCTATCGTCAAATATCCGCAGGCAGATGGTATCCGTTGGCCCGAAGAAAGGCCGTAGAAATTCTTCCAACGGGATGTTCAATGCTTTTCTCATTTCTTTGTCACCTCCACGCAGCGGTCAGTGAAGTACCGGAGGGGAAGCCCGCGCTCCTTGGCCTTTTCAATTTCCACTGCCATTCCTTTTGAGATCATCCGCCCAAATACCCACACCTCTTTGCACTTGCTCTGCAAGACCAACCCGAAAAAGATGCCAAGCTCCCGCTGGGCCGGATCGGCCTCCTCCATGAATTGAGGAAACAAAAGGTGCGGCGCAATGGGGATACAGTTCTTTGATACCGCAAACCGGCAGTATTCCCGCGCCCGCTCGGTATTGCGCCGGATATTCCCGGCATAAGGGGAGCAGATAAAGACCAGCGGCTTATAGGCAGTGCGCTTTGCCTCCTGCTCGATATGGGTAAGGGCTGCATAGACCGTCGGGTCAAAGTAGCCCTCGGAATTATAGAGGTTCACGCTCATAACTCCACCTCCATATCCGCCAAGTCGCCATAATTGACACCTGCTGCCGTCTCGGCCACCAGCGGCACGTCAAATTCCGGGAAAGGCTGCTTTTCCATGAGGGCCTTAATGAGCCCTCCGGCTTCCATAACCTTTCCTTCCGGCACATAGAACACCAAGCTGTCGTGGACAGTCAGCACCGGGAGAATCCACGGATATTCCGGCAGCACCTCCACGATCCGGGCCATGGCCAGCTTCACAATATCCGCCGCCGTCCCTTGGATCGGCGTATTCATGGCGCACCGCTCGGCAAAGCTCTTTTTTCCCCAATCTTCGGAGGTGATGTTCGGAAGATACATGCGGCGGCCCAGCCACGTTTCACTGTACCGGCGCACCTTGTCCTGCCGTTTTACGGCCTCCTGCCAGAGCGAAAGCTGGGGATAACCGGCTTTTAAGTTCGCAATGATCTCCTCGCACTCCTCAAAGGAAGCGTCCAGCCCCGCCTTAAATTTAAGGGTATTTTGCAGGCCGCGCGGAAACAGACCGTAAAAGACACCGAAGTTACAGTTTTTCGCTATGGTGCGGCGTTCCTTGTAATTCTCTGCGTTTTTGTCTGCTGCCTGCTCCACAGGGATATGGTAAATAACCGAAGTCGTCTGCGCATGGATGTCGCCGCCTCCACGGTAGGTTTCCAGCATTTTTTCATCCCGGCAGTAGAAGGCCCCGACGCGCAGCTCCACCTGCGAATAGTCCAGCTCCATGATTGAACACCCGGAGGGTGCAACCAGCATTTTCCGAATCCCGATGGGGTCGCTGCCCTTGCGGGGCATATTTTGAAGGTTCGGGTTGCGGGCGGCAAACCGGCCCGTTTCCGTCCCCAGTGGCATAAGGTCGGGATGGATACGGCCTGTGGCGTTATTCACATGGCGCAGATAGCCGTCCAGATAGGTGCCTTTGATTTTTCCCCAGCGGCGGTATTCCTGCACCAGCTCAAACAGGTGCGTAAGCTCCGGGCGGTTCTCGCGGCACCAATCTGCCAGTAAGATCATGGTGGCATCGTCTGCGGCCTCCTGATACTTGGCTGTGGTTTTCAAGACCGGCAGGCCGAGGTCATGGAATAAATATTTTTTGAACGCGGATGTGGAGGCGTTGGCCCCGATCTCCACGTCGCCAATCATAAAGGTGATTTCCTCCCGGATTTCCGCGATCCGTTTTTCTGCCTCTGCCTGCTTGGCCTCCATGGCCGCCCGGTCAATGAGCAGGCCATTGTAGCGCATAAGGCCGCAATAGACCGCCGTAGGGCTTTCCACTTTCTCCACAAGAAAGCGGTGCTTCGGCAGGAATTTATCAAACCAGCCATTGAACAGGTGATACAGCCGCAGGGCATAGTCGCTGTCGGCGCAGGCATAGCGGACGGTTTCTGTATCCTGCGGGGATAGCTCGTCAAAAAACCTTCCATCTGTGACTGTGAGAAAATCCGGCAGCTCCACGCCAAAGAGCTGCGGCACGAGGGTTTTCAGACCGCTATCCGACAGGCCCCGGAAGGCGGTATTGCTCTTTAGGGTAAGCTGGGCCGCCGCGATGGTGTCATAGACCGGCGGTTGGACAATAACGCTCTGCGCATACAAAAACATGGCTTCAAAGGACAGGTTGTGGGCCACCTTTATCACAGTGGCATTTTCAAAAAGGGCCTGCCGCAGATATTCCAGAACCGCCTCCGGGTTCTGGATATTCCGCCCGGTCTTGTGCCGGAGCGGGACATAAATGCCGCTCCCTTCCGATACGGAAAAGCTCACGCCGGTAATATCCGCCTTGTGTGCGTCCAGTGCGGCCCGCTCCTCGGTGCGGTATGCCTCCTTGGGAGAGGTTTCAAAGTCGAAGGCCACCACGGCGGCCCCGGCCAGATATTCTTTTATGTTGTTCAGCGTTGTCACGCATGAATAGCTCATAGTTCCTCCAATCTGCCCGAAAGGCGGAGGGACGCGCAGCCCCTCCGCCACGGGCGGTTGCTTACTGCAAAGGCTGAATCACTTCGCCGGTTTCCGGGTCTACAAACGGCACGTCCGTTTCTGCCGGTTCCTCGGCATCAAAACCGACGCGGCGGCTGTATCCCTTCACCTGCTCAGAGAGCTTGGTAATCAAAAGCTGCTCCTCCGTCGTCAGCGGGCGGTCAATGGAGAATTGCGCCTGCGAGTAGGCAATGCCGCTGTTATTGGTGGCCTTTTTCAGAGAGAAGCGCGTCACCACGCTGTTGCTCTTTCTGCCCTTAGACAGCAGGCGCTTAATGTAGCGGGAAAACTCCTTCATGGAGCCGGTAGGCAGGGAGAGGATCAGCGGGAACAGCTCCCCTTCGCGCAGCAGGAACACCCTGCGGCGGGTTTTGCAGGCTTTACTGTTGTTCTCGCCGGAGCCAAACTGGTTGAGCGGGCAATTTGCGCAAACGCCGCCCGGCTCGCCTTCACCGGTCACACCGTCAAAGCTGCCGCAGTCGGGCGGGTTGCTGCCTCCGGTGTATTTCTCCTTGTAATATTGCAGTACCGGGTGATGGTACAGGATCACAGCGGAAAATTCCTTCACGGTTTCCGGCTCGTCCGCTTCGTCGCCGGGCAGCTCGAACATGGTGGCTCCGCCAGCGGGGATTTTTACACGGTCAAAACCACCCTCCAAGCCTTCTAGCTCCTCGGCCATGGTTTCGTTCATATTGAAGTCGGCAAGGGCCAAAAAGCCCGCGCCGGTAGTGGTAAGTTCGTTCTTATTACTCATGGGATATATCCTCCTGTTAAAAGTTTACTTTGACGATTTTCTCAGGCTCACGCTGGTTTTCTCAAAGACATTCACCAGCCCATCGAGCCATGCGGGGAGCGCGTCCCCATTCTCCGCGATCTGCTCTTTTACAAAGGCGGAGAGGCTGTTGGCGTTCACCGTTTCATATACAAGGTCGCCAAATCCGGCCCCGCGAAGGGCCGAGAACAATTCTTCCTTCCGGCCAGCCGTAGCGGAGGCGCGGGTTTTGGTTGTCAGGCAGAACATCATTCCCGCGCGGGTGAAATTCTGCGTTTCCGTTTCCGCCATCAGCTCCGACAGGCGGTAGTCCGCCTCGTCAATGGCGGCATTGATTTCCTTTAGCCTCTGCTCGGCTCCGGCCTTCTCGTCACGAAGCGCCCGGAGCGTATCAGCCAGCTCAAACATTTTTTCTGAATCCATAAATCCTCCATTTATGCAGCAAAGGGATTTCTCCCGCTGCGGTAATCATCTACTAAGGTTCTGGCGAGGTCGGCCTTATCTTTCAGTGCTTTCAAGACCTTCTCGTCCACGGTGCCACGGGCCACCAAATACAGGTAAGTGCAGGGCATCCGCTGGCCCACCCGGTGTATCCGGGCCTTGGTCTGCTCGAAGTTACTCATGGAGTAATCCAGCGAATAAAAGACCATGGTTGAGGCCGCCGTTAGGGTAATGCCAAGCCCTGCCGTGGCAATCTGGCCCACGAAGGCCATCACTGCCGGATCATTCTGAAAGGCGGATACCTGCTCCTCCCGGTTCTTCACCTCACCGGTAATATAGCAATACCGGAGGCCCCGCTTTTTAAGCAGCCCACAGATGGCCCGGATTTCCGGGATAAAGCGTGCAATGATAACCAGCTTTTTACCCTCTGCTGCCGCGCCGTCCAGAATATCCTCCAAAGCGGAGAGCTTTGCCGCGCTGATCTGTTCCACAGCGGCGGTTTCGTCATTGCCGATAAATCCGCCCGTAAGCTGGGAGAGGCGCAGCAGCCGGGTGAGAATGTTGGGAGCCGTCACCTCGCCGCTGGATAGTTCCGCATAGCTTTCTTTTACAAGGCCGCGATATACCCGCAGGGCGGCAGGCTCCAATTCCACCTGCCGGATCACGTCGGTGGTTTCCGGCAAATCCAGACATTCCGCCTTTGTGGCCCGGAAGGAAATACTGTGGAGCTTCTCCGTCAGCTCCGCCTCCATGGATTTCTTCAACACCGGCGTATGGTTCCCATAGCCCACCATATCGAAGTAGCGGCTGCGGAAGGCATAGAAGCTCTGTCCGAAAATGGCCGGATTCACAAATTTGAATTGCGAGAACACATCAATGGCCTTGTTGGTGATAACCGTACCGGTCAGCAGCAGCCGGTATCCGGCCTTTGCTCCCAGCCGGTGCATAGCCTTACTGGCGGCGATATTGTGGGTTTTGATTTTGTGGCCCTCGTCCGCGATAATCAGATCTGGCCGCCATGCGGCAAGGTCTTTTTCCATCCGCCATGCGCTCTCATAATTCACCACGACCACCTGCAAAACGGCTCCGGTCATGTGGCGCAGGATGTCGAGCTTCCTGCTGCCGGGGCCGGTCAATACCGCCAGCGCATAGGGGAAAGCAGCGAATTTTTGAAATTCCTCCTCCCATACGCCAAGGATCGAGAGTGGGGCCACGATCAACACCCGGCGTATCCGCCCGGCGTTAGAAAGTGCGCCGGTAATAGCAATGCTGGTGATGGTTTTCCCTGTTCCCATTTCCATGAGAAGTGCGCAGCCTCCGCTTCGCATGGCTCCGCCGGGCGGCAGACCGAACAGCCCACAGGCGTACTCATACGCTTCAATCTGATGGCGGTATGGCGTGGCCTTGATCGGCAGGGCCGGGGCGGTCATATCACGCACAGCCATCTTGCTCCACCTCCGGCACCTCCTGCACCGACAACGCCTTTACACTGCCGCCGGGGACAATGACGGTGATCCGGCGCGTATCACCAAGCAAACGCCGAAGCACCCGCTCGCGCATGGAGAACGTCTTACAGCGGACAATGCCGCCGGTATCGCTTTCCCGCGCAATGCTGATTTTTAAGTTATGTTGCATTTTGCCTTTCACCTCTTTCTAAGGGCGCGTATCGGTGGCCCTCACTGTTAGGCCACGGGAAAAGCAAAATGTAAGGGGGAAAGTTAAAGATTATTTTTAATTTTTTTGTATATCCGCTTTAAGCGGTCATGGATCGCCGCATGAGAAACACCTTCCTCGCGGGCAATATCCACAATTTTCTGATTTTCAAAAAAGACCTTCTGCACCAGCTCACGCTGGGAAGGGGACAGGGCCTCCATGGCCCGCATAAGCTGGGCCAGCTCCTCCCGGCGCTCCACCTCGTCTGCGGTATCCGCCACCGAAGCGAAAAGCTCTCCCTCGTACTCCATACCGTCAAGGGATACATGGCGGCGGGTTTCCTTGTGGTCGTTGTTATACTGTTGTCGGTCAAAATCCACCAGCAGCTCTCCTAAGGAATCGTCCACCTCAATTTCCGAAAATTCACCTGTTACAAATTCATACCGGATTTTCATTTTGCCGTTCTCCTTTCGGAGCCCGGCAGGCGGCGCTTATGCCGCTACGAACGAAAAAAGAGCCTGACAAGCAGCACAAAAGTGCCGCCTGTCAGGCTCAATGTCATATCCACCTCTCAAAGCGGAAGTGGCGTATTAGAGGGTTGACCGCTTTCTTTGGAATGAAATCTTCCCTCCGTGCATCATGCTCAAACAAACGAGTGATCCTTGTCCCGGTTTAGCCATCCGTTTCCCCGGCCCGTATACATTCCTTACAGGCCCTGCCGTATTGCCGTGGCGGTATCTCCGGTCAGCTCCCGGCCCGAAGGCTCGGAGCGGATCGAACATCTTCTCTATTCAGTTTTGATTACCCCGATTTCCGCGCCGCAGTGCCCGCACTTCACAATAAAATCGGGATACCGGCCCTTCCTCGGGGTAATTAACTGCGTCTTTGTACCGGATACTGCAACCATGATCCGTCGCCCGCATACCGGACAGCAGACCGGACGCAGCGTTTTCTTTAGCCCATTGGTCTGTTCCTCCTTCTTCCTGCGCATAACCATATACGCCCCTTTCTGATCTGCCGCCGCCCGGCATGGGAGAGTATAGGTTCCTGCTATGATCCGTCTACACGACAAGCTCCGTTAGCCACGGGGCCACCGGCCTTGCCAGCAGACGCGCGTTCAGGTATGCCATCTCTAAGGTGAGACAGGTGTTACCCAAGTAGTACCCGTCCATGATGGTGAGGGTCATAGCAAGGTCAGGCTTCTCCATATCAGTCAGGCAGATCGGCAGGAGATACTGCACCCTTCCTTGGTAGCCCTGCGGCACCACAATGCTCGGCTCAACCACCGCCTTCCGCCGCGCCAGTTCTACTGCCGTTTCTAATAGCAGGGGCAGGTTTCGCGCATCGCGGAGTTCAGCGGGCAGGCGGGAGAGGTTCTCCTCGTCGCCTAAGATGTGGTCTACATTTACCCGTATCGGCCACTCTGGGTTATAGTTGACGCCATACTGCGTCATATAGTAGCTGGGCTTTTTCGGAAGTGGGCTTATGTATTTTAGCCATGGGGAAATCTCGTCCGAAAAGCCACGGAAATACCAGTCCAGCATACTGGCCTGCCGCTTGTTGCGGTCAAAACAGCCATAGATTGCCTTATATCTCCGCGTGTATAAGCCCGTATGAAAACAGGCGTATTCATTCTCCACATGAAAATACTCGGCGGCCTTCGCTGGGGCGTGTTCCTCGTTGTAATCAATCACTTGCTTTTTGAAAATGGCGTGTATATACCGCTCTAATATCGGAGTATCTTGGTTTTTCGTAAAGTACATAGGTTCCCGGAATCGCCACGGCTCCGGGCGGGCCAGCTCCGCCAATTCGTCGAGCTGTCTATACCAGCCCGGCACATAGGCGAAGGAAAACAAATCTGGCAGTAGGTTCATATCAGTTTCCTCCATTTTTTCTGAAGCGCATCTATAACGTGGTGCTGTAGCATGATCTTCTTATCTTCATCCACCACCTTGTAAATTTTGCCATCTTCCCCGACGTATTCCTTGGATACGAGGGAATTATGGTAAGGCTCATAAATGCGTAAAATTTCCTCCACGGCGCTTGGTTCGCCGCGAACCACTCTTTTGATTAGGTCATAGGTCAGTTCATGGATCTCGTCCCCGTTTTCCATAAAATTCTCGGATTTTGCTAAATGCACGCCGTTTCAGATTGTAAACGGTGCGCGTCGTCACCTCCATCTTTTCTGCTATTTCCACATCGGTAAGGTCGCACCAAAAGCCCAAGAGCAGGACATTTTGCTGCTTCTCCGGTAAGGATAGAAGTGCTTTATATAAGGTTTCACTCTCCACCGCGCAGGCATGACCGTCTGCATAAAGCACGAAAGAGTCAGACGGATACTCGTCCTCGCGGCCTAACAGTTCCAGAATATAATCTACCGGTTCATCCGAATAATGCTTGTCCCTGTTTTCCTCGGCTCGATCCAGATTTCTCGCATAATGCTTTGATACTTTCTTTATGTAAGAATCGACCATAGCGCAGATACGCTTTTCATCGGAAGGAGATGGCATAGCACTTCCTCCCTTCGTCCAGATTTGAGCGCGGCTGGTTTTTCACCTCCTCGTACTACTAGAACACATCTCGGCAGGGCAAACCGGAAAGGTTCACAGAAAAAAGTTGAAAAATTTTTATTTTCTTTTCCGGCAATTTTCGACAGGGCAAAAGAAAAAGGCCAATCCACAAGGTAGACTGGCCTGTGCAGCAAGAATACGCTTGCTGTCTCTATAGTTTTTTGCCTATTTATGAAGGCATTTCTTAAATAGAATCATTAAATTACTTTTCGTTGACTAAATATCGCAGCCATACACTGCCACCATCCTTTACTTCCGCACTTTGCAGTTCAAAGCTGACCGCTTTATTCGAGGATAAACCATCGCGGACTCCAAAAAGAGAAGGTGTGTCCGAAGAACCATCCGCAGCAGGTGCGATTAAAACGCTGACTTCATCACACATACCAGCCTGAATAAAAGACCAGTTCAAAACGCCGCCGCCACCTAGCATCAGCGTTTCAATTCCGAACAGCGTTTTGAGTTTCTCCATTGCTACCTTATAATCCAGCGCATCTTTACCGGCAATGATGTATGAAATGCCCAACTTTCTCAAAAATGCTTTATAATCATTGCTTGCTTTCGCGGTCAGCACCTCGATGATGTGGGCTGTCGTGTCAATATACGTCAAAGTGTCGCTTTTCCAGCCCAGCTTACCGGACGGATCAACGGACACATAGTACATATCAGACTTTTTTGCCACAAAATCTCCTGACGGCACAGCAGGGGAATCCTTGTCCAGTTCCGGCTTTTCGTAAAAGGTAAAATTATCATCCGTTGTTACACGCCCGGACAGCCATCCCTGATGTTTATAATAAGGATTTTTGCCAAAGGAGATATTGTAAAACACATCGCCTGCCTTATCCGCCTCCGGCGTTTCCATATAAGGCCCCATGATTTTTCCGTCAAGGGAAGTCATCATGTGGCAGAAAATATAAGGTCTGTTCATCCTGTGCGCCTCCTACTTCATTCCATTCCTGAAAAATTGCTCCAGCTTATCAAACGGGATTTTGTCCACACGGTCATACAAATCCACATGGTTGCTGTCTGGGACAACAAAAAGTTCCTTCGGCTCCGCCGCCTGTGCATAAGCATCCTCACTGAAATAGCGAGAATGTGCCTGCTCCCCGATGATAAAGAGAACCGGCCTCGGTGAAATCCTGTCGATCTTACTGAGCAGCGGAAAGTTCATAAATGACATAGAGCTTGTCAAAGTAAACTGCGTAATGGAGTTGGGATGATACCCTCTCGGCGTAGCATAAAACTCTCCAAATTCCTTTCCAATCGGGTCGGTATTTTCATCAAACCCAATCGGCGCGCCGCGCATAGACATCCGAGGCTCGTTTCCCTCGAAATCAGAGTACCTTGCCTCCGCCATCGCTTTCAGCGTTTCATCCCACATTTCCCTTGTCATGGAATCCCCGAAACCCTGAGACATATTGCGGGATATATCATACATACTTACTGTCGCAACTGCCTTGATCCGAAGATCAACCTGTGCGGCGCTCAAAGCAAAACCGCCGCTGCCGCAGATACCGACTGCTCCGATCTTATCCCTGTCAACAAAAGAACGTGTTCCGATAAAATCCACCGCTGCGCTGAAATCTTCTACAAAGAAATCCGGCGAGGAAATATGCCTCGGCATACCGCTGCTGTACCCATTAAAGGACGGGTCAAACGCCAGCGCAACGAAACCGCGTTTTGCCATCTCCTGCGCATAGATGCCGGGCCCCTGTTCCTTCACGCCGCCATAGGGAGGCCCCACAATGATTGCAGGATGTTTTTCCTCCATGTCCAGATCCTTTTTGGTATACAAATCAGCGGCAATCGTAATGCCATAACGGTTTTTATAGGTCACAGGCTTTCTTGATACCTGATCGCTTAACTCGAAAATGTAATTGTCTTTGTTTATCATATCTATTCTCCTTATCGAAAATCCTACTTCATATTTTTTCTCCAAAACGAAACAGCCTGATCCATCCAGCCTTCCGCCGGTGTTCCCGTACCAACGCCAAACCCATGCTGCGTATGCTTCAAAATATGGCACTCTACCGGGATGCCTGCGGCCTCCATTTCTTCCGCGCGTTCTTTCACATCCCGCCACGGTACAATCCAGTCCTCAGTTCCCACGATAAAATACGCCGCCGGATCATCCCGCGTAAAAGCCGGATTTCCTGCATAATAGGTATACGCAATGATGGAGGCTGCCGGGGATAAAAGCTCCTGCGGACGTCTGATTCCGCCTTCTCCGTAGGTTACGTTGCTGCACATTCTTGCCCCTGCAGAGCCACCCCACAGGGAATAGTTTTCTTTTGCAACCTCAAGTTCTGCCGCATAAGCCTGAATATAATTTACAGCGGCAATCAGGTCGCGGCTTGCAACCGTTTCCCCTTGACCTACCCGGTATTTCAGGACAAACGCATTGAAACCGCTTTTGTTCAGCTCCATTGCCAGAGGAAATCCTTCATGCAGGGAACCCACATAATAGAACCCGCCTCCCGGACAGATCACGGCAAAAGGTTTCCCCGGTTCTCCCCGGAAGAAGAACAGGCCCGTTAGCTTTTTGGACGTATCGGCTGCTTTTTCTTTATCTGTATAAATATCGTAGAATACCTGAAAACCTGCGTTCCTGTCGTCAATCATACGGTTTACGCCGTCAACCATAGACTGTACGTTCCGGTTCGTATGCCATAAATGAAGTTCCGGCACTGCTTTCATGGTCATAGACGATGAATATCTGCTGGTTCCATCCCACGGAAAAATCAGATGTCCCCAATCTCCAAAAGCAGGATGCGCCATCACATCATAAATCCGGCTGTTCGTTGTAATATGCTTATATCTATCATTTTCTGTTTTCATCAAAATCTCTCCTTAAACTGATGTCTGGCGACACCTCGCTTTCAAGAATTATCTTTACCGGAGGGGTTTCTTATTCAAGAATCCTTTGCCTTCCATCTCCACATGGCCTCTGTGTCCATAAATCTTGCAGCCTGCCAGAGCTGTTTCCAGCGCAGTAAATTCTTCATCTGTAAAGGAAACCTTATCTGCGCCAAGATTCTCCAAAATACGCTCTTTATTTTTCGATCCCGGAATCGGGACTACATTGGGATATTTGTGCAGCATCCATGCCAGAGAAATCTGTGCGTTTGTGGCATCCTTTTTTTCAGCGTATTCCTGAATAATATCGAGGATCGGCTGGTTGCCCGCAATGTTTTCCTTTGTTAGCTGCGGAACCCAATTTCTCACATCGTCTACCTTTTCAAATTCAGTGCCGACGGTAATCTTGCCGGAAAGCAGGCCGCTGGCAATGGGAGAGAATGGAACAACGCCAATTCCATGTTCCATACAGTAGGGGAAAATATCATCTTCACAATCCCGTTCCAGAATATTATAAAGGTTCTGTACCGCAGAAACCGGCGTGATCTGATCCGCCTGTTTCAGTACGTCAACAGACACCTGCGACAGTCCCCATCCACGAATCAGGCCTTCTTTTATCAGCCGTCCCATAACCTCCGCTACCGCCTCCACCGGAACCTTGTCGGTAACGCGGTGTAAATAATACAAGTCCACATAGTCTGTTTGGAGCCGGCTCAATGATTTTATCAAATGGCGCTTTACGGCAGTATAAAGCTCCATGCCTTCTTCATAATCTCCGGGGTGAAAGTGAAATTTTGTGGCAAGAACAGCATCCTTTCGCACATCCTTCAGCGCTTCGCCTACGATTTCTTCATTATGCCCTTCATAATAGAGCTGCGCTCCATAGGCTTCTGCCGTATCAAAAAATGTGCATCCATAGTCAAAAGCGGCCCGGATAGCTTCAAGGCTGTATTGCCGTTCAGGGATTTTCCCATATCCATGTGAAAATGCCATCGTGCCCATGCCAATTTCGGAAACTTCAAGTTCCCTAAGTTTTCTTTTTTTCATCGGTATCCTCCCATCTCCAACATAGTTTTTGTTCGTACCCTATCAATCTTCTAATACAACAGGCTCCTCGGTAAAGGAATATACAACTGCTTTCATATCGGTAAGATAGTAAGGAGCCATTTCCTCATAGGAGTACACATCTCTTAACGCCGGTAATGTATCAAACATGGCCTGCTTTGCCTCGTCCGATTCATCCATCACAGCTTTGCCGGTGATCCGAATCCACTTGCCGTCTGCCATACCGGAGATAGCAACGCTTGGATTTTGAAGCATCTGGCGGTACATTTCTTTTCGGTTGCTGGTTTCAAAATAAATCTTCCCTTTATAGGAAATCACGGAGTTGATCGGGCGTACTCTTGCCTCGGTTCCGTCCACGCTTGCGTGATAAAAGGTTCCTGCCTTATGCAGAAAGTCAATCGTCTTGCTCATAGTTTCCTCCAACATCTTTGTAAAAAGAAGCGCCAGACCGTTCTACTGAAAGCGGTCTGACGCTTCGCCGCTTTTATTCGGCCAACTCAATCAGCACATCGTAACTGCCGTCCAAATCGGAAATCCGTGAAAGCTCACAGTCGATCACACCGATATTGACAAGGTTCCCATACTGCTCAGAAATATCTTCGTCGGCAAACAGGATTGTAAACCACGGAACATCCGTACCAATCGCAATGTCGCCGTTCAGCCAGCCATACCGTTCATCTTCCTCATCAAAAGGAAGGCTTTCTCCCATTGAGCCGCAGAAATCATGGGAATATCTGCTTTCATGTACGGTTAGCGGCAGCATTTCGATAAATGCCTGCGCTGTGGTGCTGTCATTCAGGATTCCCGGAATTACCGTGTCACCAAAGTGCATATTGATTCTTGTGCCTTCTTCCAGAACTCTGGTCGGCATGGACGGATCATCGGTCTGCATCTGTGCTCCGTCAGAAGCTACTCTTTTTGTTTCTTCCATTTCTGTTTCCTCGCTTTCTTCATTTCCTTCGGTTTCCGTTTCTTCTGCTCCCGGTGTGCTGCTTTCTTCCTGTGTCGCCTCCGGGCTGCTGCCTTCCGTTTCATTCTGCGCTGTTTCTGCGCTGTTTCCGCAGGCCGCCAGAGAAAGCACCATAACACACACCATCAACATGGATAAAATCTTTTTCATTGTCACTGCCTCCTTAGTCGTGAATTTTCCAACCGTTTAACCATTTTGCGGTTTCAGGCGCACTATGGTCGATAATCTCGCTGTGTCCCAGATCAAGGCTGCTGATAGCGGCCATATCTTCCTCGCTCAAAGAGAAATCCCAGATGTTCAGGTTTTCTTCTATGCGCTCCTTATGAACGGATTTCGGGATGATTACCACACCCCGCTGAGTATTCCAGCGAAGGACAACCTGCGCTACCGATTTCCCGTATTTCTGTGCAATGGCACTCAATGTCTCGTTTGTAAAAATGGCATGCTTGCCTTCTGCCAACGGCCCCCATGCCTCCGGCTGGACGCCAAACTCCTTCATGTTTTCCAGAGCGCCTGCCTGCTGGAAGAAGGGGTGCAGCTCCACCTGATTTACCATAGGCTTGATTCGTGCGTTGACACAAAGGTCTGCCAGACGCTCCGGGTAGAAATTGCAGACGCCGATGGCCCGTACCTTTCCTTCCTCGTATAATTCCTCCAAAGCGCGCCATGAACCATAATAATCATTCATGGGCTGATGGATCAGGTAAAGGTCAAGGTAGGAAAGCCCCAACTTATCCAGTGAAGTCTGGAACGCCCTTTTTGCATTTTCATATCCTGCGTCCTGAATCCACAGTTTTGTCGTGATAAACAGTTCTTCACGGGGAATCCCGCTTTTTTTGATTGCCGCGCCGACCGCTTCTTCATTAAAATAAGCCGCCGCCGTATCAATCAGGCGATACCCTGCAGCAAGCGCATCGCTGACCGCCTGCTCGCAGACTTCCGCTTCCGGCACCTGAAAAACGCCAAATCCTTCCATCGGCATTTCCACGCCATTGCTCAATTTTGTCGTTTGCATAACATCAATCTCCTTTCAGCCATTCCATAATTGTTTCTTTTGCAAAATGAATCCCTGCGCCGCAAAGAGCAAGGCCATTTTTTACCTCTGCATCCGGGCAAATCTTTTTTATATCATCCAGACTATGCCCCATTTTACTGCCCTCATGGGTACAGAAAGGGCGGATGACTTTCCCGCCAAGCCTACATCCTTCCAGAAAAGTAAACACCGGCATCGGCATTGTTCCCCAGTAATTCGGATAGCCCAGATAAATAACCTCATACTTTTTCATATCGGGAAATGGTTTTTTTAACGCCGGTCTGGCCTGTCTGCGTTGATCCTCTTTTGCCTCCTCCAAACATTCTGAATAATCTTTGGAATATTCCAGAATCGGTTCAATCTTATATAAATCAGCGCCTGTGACCTCTTGTATAATTTTAGCTGCCAGTTCTGTATTTCCCACGCTCAGATTCAGAATGTTTCCATTCACATAATTTTCGCCTGCCCGTGAGAAATACGCGATCAGTTCAGGCATTTCATACCGCCCTCCTTTCTACGTCCTTATTATAACCGATATGCCCTTGACAGAGAATTTCAAAAAGGGTAGAATAGTGTCAACCACCAGTTGATACTAAGGAGGCGTTATCTTGTATAATGCAATGCTCAAAGTTTTTGTAGAAGTTGCAGACCGGGGAAGTTTTACAAAGGCGGCTGAAAGTTTATACATATCCTCTACTGCAATCATGAAGCAGATGAATATTTTAGAAGAACACATCGGATTACAGCTCCTGATCCGAACCCCGCGCGGCATCCATCTTACAGAAGCGGGGAAGTCTGTCTATAAGGACGCTAAATTTATGATACAATACTCCGAAGAAGCGATTGACCGTGCTTATCAGGCAGAGGCGATAAACAGACAAACCATCCGTGTTGGAACCTCGGCATTATACCCCTGTAAAAATCTGATGGATTTATGGGGCAGGATCAGCGATGAATATCCGGAATTTCGCCTGAAAGTCATTCCCTTTGAAGATACCAATACAGGCACAGCATACCGGGATATAGGGAAGAAATACGATCTGATAACCGGCAGCTATGATCCGGCCGCCGCAGGCGATCTGTGCCGTTTTCTTGAGTTAGGGAACCGCCGGTTTTGCCTCGCCATGTCTAAAAAGCATCGGCTGTCCAAAAAGGACAGTATTTCCGTTCCCGATCTGTACGGTGAAACGCTGATGATTATGAAACCGGGAAACAGCCCGATCAACGATCAGATCCGGCAGGACATAGAAAAAGGGCATCCGCAGATTGCCATTGCAGATGCCCCGCACTATTACGATATTGAAGTCTTTAACTACTGTGAAGAAAATGATTATATCCTGCTGACGCTGGACGGCTGGAATGACATTCATCCGTCCTTAGTTACCATTCCTTTTGAGGTTCCTTACAGCATCCCTTATGGGATTGTTTATTCTACGGAACCAAATAAAGGGACAAAGCGTTTTCTGGAAATTGTATCTTCTATATTGCAGAATTAAAATTAGAGCTTGCTTTCACACCAAAAATATGTAAGCTGTGTCACACAGAATTAAAAGATAATTTTAGGGAGGACACAGCAATGCTTCAAATATCTGAAATCGTAAAGAAAACTGAGGAAATGTTCGACCTGTTCAATGAGCATTTCTATCATGGCGGGCTTAACCGCCCGGCCATCACCGTATCCCCGGACGGAGGGCGCGGCGCATACGGTTGGTGCAGTATTCAAGAAATCTGGAACGCAGAAGGTGAGAAGTATCGGGAAATCAACCTCTGCGCCGAGTACCTTGACCGGCCCATCTTCGAGCTGGCCGCCACGCTCTTACATGAAATGGCCCACCTTTACAATCTGGAACATGATATACAGGACGTAAGCAATAACGGCTATTACCACAACATGAAATTTAAGGCCACCGCCGAGGCCCACGGCCTCCATATCGAGAAACACGCCAAGTACGGCTGGACGGTTACGACACTTGCCCCGGAGGCGGAGGCTTGGATCAAGGAAAACTTGGGCGAGGACGGTATCAATGCCAGCCGTCTGCCGGTAGAGGGAGGCTCCAAGGGCGGCAACAAGAAATCCATTAACCGCAGTATCAAATACGTTTGCCCCTGCTGCAGCACTATTATCCGGGCAACGCGCGAGGTCAATGTAATCTGCGGAGATTGCGGAGAACCTTTCGAGCGGGCATAAAATACTGATCTCACCGGCCAGCCGAACCGCCACGGCTGGCCCTTTTCGTTGCTTTTGTACCGGTGAAAAAAGAGAAATTTCTTCAAAAAAAGGCTTGCTTTCACACTGAAAATACGTAAGCTGTCACTCACAAGGCAAGCAGCCAGTACAAAATACAACAAATACGAAAGGCGGAAAACATTATGAAGACAGGAAAAATCACAGCGAAATTGAGGGACGCGGTTCCGGTTTGCCTCATGGTAGAGGGTAAGGAAGTTAAGAGGTACAAGAACATTGAGCTGCCGGATATGCTCAAAGAGGTAGAAATGACCGACTTCCATTTCAACGTACACATGGACGGGAAGATCACCTTTGAAATCCATTATGAGCCGGGCGTACTGCCGGAGGTATTCCCGGAGGCAAGGGCTAGAGTAACCCGCGCGGCGAAAGCGGCAGCAAAGGCGGTACAGGAAGCAGCCTCAGCGGAGGAATCCCCGGAAGCTGCAACCAAAGAGGAAACGGCACTGGCCATTATCCCGGAGGCTCCGGTATTTGCAGCCCTGTTCAAAGCTGAGGCAGAAACGGTGGAAAAACCAGCGGAAGAAAGCGCCGAGCCTACCGAGGAACCTGCCACCATGGAAATCTTCTACAACGTAACCGGCCCGCGCAGAAAAGAGCTGGCGGCGGCAGTAGGCGACTTCATCGGCGCAAAACCTAAATACATGAAAGCTCCGACCTATGCTTTCACGGTAGAAGGTTACACCATCGGCAGAGACGGAACCTTGACCGGCGCAGAGAACAAAGCATTGGTTGAGGCCCTCGAAGCACAGGGCTTTACCGCAGCATAATACCTTCACAGCGGCCCCGCTTCGGCGGGGCTTTCCCTTTTAGAATATAAGGTAGTTGCAATCGGGGGCACAATATGCTACGATTGTTTCAACAAATCCTAATTGGGAGGCAATAACATATGCAGCATGAATGTAAAATCACTGTTTTGGAAACAAGAGTGTTTCCAGAGCTTCAAGAAAAATATCTTGCTAATCCAAAATCTGGCCCTTGCCCCTATTTCAAAGTCGGAGATACCTTTATATTAAAGCGGACAAGCGAGCGAGATGATTTTTATCATCTAATGAACGGAAAATTCTGCGGAGAGGCTTGGGATGCCATTAGCAGATATGTTTACACTGCCTTGCAGGGAGGCTCAATTATGCACAAGTGGACAAATGATGAGCGCATGATGATCGCCTGTTGCAACGATGGCACAAGACCTGTCATTTTCAAAATTGAAAGAATCGACATTCCCGAAAATGAAGAAGAAAAACAATGGCTAGAAAAGCAGAATTTCAAAAATTCAGCTCTTGATGCGTACACTGGCTAACTTCCAGTTTACCTTCCAGCCAGCCCCGCTTCGGCGGGGCTTTTTGCTGCCCGGATCTTCCGAAAATAAAGATATGTTTTAAGCATTTTAGAGCTTGCTTTTTGACCGGTGGTGTGTAAGCTGTCACTCACAGAAATAAAACATAATTTTGAGGAGGCCCACACCATGGCTAATTATAGTATTGAAATTGAACGTAACAATGTAACCCTTGCACAATTTCTCCGGTATGTTCGCCAGCAATGCGAGAAGAAAGGCATCTATATGGAAATAGATCGGGATGAATTTGAAAAGCCTTCCCGCCCGGAAAGTTACAGCTATACAGTAATTGACGGAGAAAAGAAATGCCATTCCGCCAGCTATCGGACAATGACAAATCTCCGCCGCAAACTTGCCAGCTATAAAACAGTGAAAGGCTACACAAGATTTTACTATACGGACGAGTTTGAGGAATATGAGGAAACCAAGCTCTGCCGCCATGACTGGACGGAAAAGGGAACCAACGCGCCTTGCAAGTCTGAAATCTGCAAATCCTTTGCGTATGATATGCAGACTTATATTCTTAATTGGGACGGCTCCATGTATAACGAGATATGCGAATTTACCTTTGACGAAGAGAAAACCGGCCACGGCTATTACTATCAAGCCAACCGGGACGCAGCAGAGTAAAGAGAAAGCGCCAGCCGCAAAAGTACAGCGGTTGGCGCTAAAATGTTCTATATACTTTTTAACGGATAATTCTCGAACACGCACTTGGGAGAAAGGTGTTCAAATCAAAGCTCACCGCAGCAACCTTTAAGGATTTTGCAAAGAGAAATCCTGTTATACTTACCACGGCCATAGATAAGGTATAATAAGTTGCGCAAAATTGGCAAGAAAAAGTAGACACGGCTTGCC
>OFMD01000205.1_pt1 | contig 53381 bp, 49 predicted proteins | sample 1541211 | NCBI WGS metagenome assembly OFMD01 (sample SAMN04209231, study PRJEB22552) | human gut metagenome | biome: gut; material: feces | host: Homo sapiens | place: USA: Oklahoma | reverse complement strand
GGTACATCTTTACATCATCTTAATAGAGCTTTGCACCTGCCGGAATGTGGTCATCAACCATCAGAAGGTTAAGTCCTTCGTGTCCGTCTTCCTCATGTACTGCCGAAATCAGCATACCCCCGGAGTCTATTCCCATCATCTTTCTCGGTGGCAGGTTTACGATAGCGATTGCTGTCTTACCGACAAGTTCTTCCGGCTCGTAATAGTCGTGAATACCGCTTAAGATTATACGGTCTTTGCGCTCACCGTCGTCAAGCGTAAACTTGAGAAGTTTCTTCGACTTAGGCACTGCTTCACAGGCAAGAATCTTTACTGCACGGAAATCTGATTTTGCAAATGTATCAAAATCAACCATTTCTTTAAAGATTGGCTCAATCTTAACCTTTGAAAAATCAATCTTTTCAGCCTCGGTGTTCGACGTCTCTGCTGCCTTTGCGGTTGACGATGTATCTGCCTTTGCAGAGGAATCGCCAATCGGCTTCATTGTCGGGAAGAGGATGACATCTCTGATGCTTTCGTTTCCTGTAAGGAGCATACAGAGACGGTCGATTCCTATACCGCAGCCGCCTGTCGGAGGCATACCGTATTCAAGCGCCGTGACAAAGTCGTCGTCAAGCATATTAGCCTCATCGTCTCCGCAGTCGCGGAGCATGAGCTGATGCTTGAAGCGCTCCATCTGATCGAGCGGGTCGTTGAGCTCGGAGTATGCGTTTGCGTACTCGGTGCCGCATATGAAGAGCTCAAAGCGCTCGGTAAGATACGGCTTTGACGGCTTGCGCTTGGTAAGAGGGGAAACCTCCACCGGATAATCCATGATAAAGGTAGGCTGAGTTAAGTTCGCCTCGACATATTCATCATAGAACTGGGTTAAGATGTCGCCCCATGTTTCCTTGCCGTTTTCAACCTCTATGTGGTGCTCCTTGGCGAGTGCGACAGCTTTTTCGTTGTCGCCGAGGAACTCATCAAAGTCAATGTTTGCGTACTTCTTTACGGCGTCAACCATGGTGAGCCTTTCAAAAGGTTTGCCGAGATCAATCTCAACGCCCTTGAAGTTTACAACGGTTGTTCCGTTTGCGGCGAGAGCCGCATTGCGGAAAATGGCTTCTGTTCTATCCATCATTCCGTTGTAGTCTGTGTATGCCTCATAGAATTCAATAGTCGTGAATTCCGGATTGTGCTTTGTGTCCATACCCTCATTGCGGAAGATACGGCCTATCTCATAGACACGCTCCATGCCGCCGACTATAAGACGCTTGAGAGGAAGCTCTGTTGCGATTCTCATGTACATGTCAAGATCGAGCGCATTGTGGTGTGTTATAAAGGGACGTGCGGATGCGCCGCCCGCTATGAGGTTGAGAACAGGGGTTTCAACTTCGATATACCCTACGTCATCCAATGTCTTTCTTACAGACTGTATGATTTTTGAGCGCTTGATAAACGTGTCCTTTACTTCAGGGTTGACTATGAGGTCAACATAACGGCGTCTGTAGCGTGTGTCCGCGTCTTTTAGTCCGTGGAACTTTTCCGGAAGCGGAAGAAGAGACTTTGAAAGAAGACGCATCTCCTTTGCGTGAACGGAGATCTCTTCGGTCCTTGTCTTGAAAACAAAACCCTTTATTTCAATGATATCTCCGATATCCCACTGCTTTTTGAACGCCTTGTAGGTGTCCTCTCCCACGTCGTTTATTGAAACGTATGACTGGATACGTCCGAGCCTGTCCTGAATGGTTACAAAGCTTGCTTTTCCCATGATACGCCGCGCAATGATTCTTCCGCATACGGAAACATCCTTGTTCTCAAGCTCATCAAAATTTTCTTTTATTTCGGCTGACTCGTGAGTCTGCTCCGCGGTCATGACCTGAAACGGGTCGCGGCCCTCTTCCTGCATGGCTCTCAGCTTGTCAATCCTTATCTGTCTTTGTTCGTTGGTTTCTTCCTGGGTAAGTGCGGCCTCAGGTGTATGGTTTTCTGCCATAGGGGGTGTCACTCCTTAACTCAAATATAATAATTACTTCTTTTTCTCAATCTCAATAATTTTATACTTGAGTTTGCCTGCGGGTGCTTCAACCTCTACGGTGTCACCCTTCTTGTGACCGAGGAGAGCCTTGCCGACTGGTGATTCGTCGGAAATTCTGCCCTTTATGGGGTCTGCCTGCTGAGGTCCGACTATCTGATAGGTGAAGTCTTCCTTGAGCTTCATGTCTCTGATAACAATACGTGAAGCCCTGTTTACGATATCCGATGAGAGCTCGCTTTCGTCAATGAGCTTGTAGTTCTGGAGAATTGCTTCAATTTCATTGATGCGTGATTCGAGCTTGCCCTGCTCGGACTTTGCCTCATCATACTCGGAGTTCTCCGATAAGTCGCCGAATGAGAGTGCAACCTTGATTTTTTCGGCAATATCTTTACGTCCTGTGGTCTTTAACTGTTCAAGTTCATCCTGTAATTCCTTGAGACCGTCAGAGGTGAGTAATATTTCTTCTGCCATATGCTGTCATTCCTTCCGTGTGCCAAAAGCACTCATAGTATTATATTTAAATGGTATTGCTTTGTCAATTTGCTTCGCTTTGTAAATTTTTCGTTTAATATCAGTTTTCTTCGATAGCCTTCAGAGCGTCCATCTCTTCCTTTGTGACGGAGGTGCGGACGTCACGGAGAATCTTTACCTGCTTGCGGTTGTAGGTTGCCGGTGCGGCGTCGGGATTTTTGTCGAGCCTTACCTTTATGATTCCCGTTATGAGGTTTGATTCCGTAACGATACCCTTTCCCTCTTTTGTCTCTACAAGGGCTCCTGCCTTCGGGGTTATCTTCATAAGGTGTTCATATGCCGGTTGCTCATACTTAAGACAGCACATAAGCCTGCCGCAGGTTCCGGAAATCTTTGTGGGATTGAGAGAAAGCCCCTGCTCCTTTGCCATCTTTATGGAAACGGGTTGGAATTCACCCATGTACGAGTGGCAACAGAAGGGTCTTCCGCAAATGCCGAGTCCGCCGAGCATCTTTGCCTCGTCACGTACGCCTATTTGACGAAGCTCAATTCTTGTTTTAAAAACACTTGCAAGGTCTTTTACAAGCTCGCGGAAGTCAACGCGCCCGTCCGCCGTAAAGTAGAAGAGAATCTTGCTGTTGTCAAAGGTGTACTCAACATCTATGAGCTTCATCTCAAGGTCGTGCTTTGCGATTTTTTCTTCGCATATCTTAAAAGCTTTCTTTTCTTTTTCCTTGTTTTCCTCAAGCTTTTGAAGATCCTTGTCTGTCGCAATGCGGATGATGGGCTTAAGCGGTGCCACTATCTCGTCGTCCTCGATGAGTTTATTGGGAGTGGCGACCGTGCCGCATTCAACGCCTCTTGCGGTTTCAACTATGACACGCTGTCCTTCGGACAACTTTATGCCTTCGGGGTCAAAGCAGTATATCTTGCCGACCTCTTTGAATCGTATACCAACTACTTCAGTCATTCTTACCTCCGATAAGTTTTGATGAGAGACGGCACAAAATGAGATTTTTGTTGCCGTATATGTTTATGGATTTCTGAATCTCCGTAAGACCCGCTACCGTGCTTAGAAGAGTCTCTCTCGGAAGAGCCGAAATCTCTTTCGCCTGTTTTTCCGCAAGGCTTATCATGGTACTGCCTCCGGAAACAAGTACGAGAGCATCTCTCAGTATAAGTGAAAGTCTTTCAAGCGCGGGCTTTAGGAGTTCATAATTTTTATCAAAAAATGAAACGCAGGTCATAAGTGCAAATTCATCTTTATGTGCGATACACTCTGCCATTTGCTTTGCGACCTCGAGTGCTTCTTTGTTGTCTCCCTCGTCCATGTCCGGCTCCTCATCATCAAGTGAAAAAAGAGCTACTCGAGAGAGCACGGTCGGAAGGAGTGATGAATGTGAGTCGCAGAGCAGGATGAAGCTTGCATACGCCGGAGGCTCCTCAAGAATCTTCAAAAGAGCATTCTGCGCGTAGTCCTGCATAAGTTCTGCCTTTGCGATGATGTAAATCTTGTGCTCGCTTTCATTCGGCAAAACTGATACGTCCTCTCTCATGTCGCGTATGACCTCGACGGAGAGAGTTTTTTTCTTTTTATCCGGAAGGACGGTTATGACGTCCGGATGTATGTCGGAAAAAACCTTGTTGCAGGCGGTGCAGCTTCTGCACGGGCCTGCCGTGGTGTCGCCGCTGCAAAGAAGGGAAGCGGCGACCGTGTGCGCGAGTGAAAGGCGGGACTCATATGTTCCGCCGTCGATAACGAGCGCGTGTGGGATGCGGTTGCTCCTTATGAGCGTGTCAAGCTCCCTGTTCATAGGTCATGCCTTTTCGCCGGAATCAGCTTTGCGGGAGACGGTTCTCGGCATGACTGTGAAAAGGAAGGCTGTTGTAAACAGCGCAAAGGCGAGGTCACAGTAGTGGACGGGATAATTCGTCGGCAGCATATAGCCTTTGCCCGAAACCGTGAGGATGATCGGAGCGAGCGCCACAACGTATGCCATAAACGAGCCCGAAATACCGGAGAACCAGAGAAGCCACATGCTTTTTTCGGCGTTTATACCGGATGCAAGGCGTGCGAATGAGAAGGTAAAGAGAATCATGAAGATAAGCATGATAATCTGCAGGAACAGCTGAGATACATTTTTGTAGCTTATAGGGTCTATGAAGTGATAAGCGAGTCTGCCCATGGCATATACAGCCGGGCACACCGCAAGGAGTTTACGTTTTTTGAAGGCTCCGTTTCCGAGAAAATAAGAATACGCAACAAAGGCGATGTATACCGCCGCGAGAATTCCGAAAAGAATCTGTAATCCTACCGCAAATGTTCCCGAGGTCAGTATATAGCGGAAAAGAGTCATGCCGCCGTCTATTGGGTACGCGTCATAAAGCGCGAGAAATTTACTTATCTGAAGGATTGCATCCGCTACGAGTGTTATTGCAAAAATAACGGAAAAAATACCGAGCGGTATGTCTTTTTCGTCGTCAAACTGCGGCGCGTGCATAACTCCGCTGAAAAGGGAGATGATAAAAGAGACTGCAACTACGACCGCACAGAGGATGTAAAGGATGTAAACGGTGAAATCCTTTGCAAGCCAGAATCCCGTTGATGCCTCGAGACAGCTTGTGTACTGAAACATGCGAACCGGCACTGCAAATAAAACCGCAATTGCCATTATGATAATGAGCGGCCCCGGTGAAAGCTTATCAAACTTCAATTTTTTCACGAACCAAAACCTCCGAATATTACTAAAGAAAATTACATAATATTGTATAACATCACATATTCAAAGTCAAGGAAAACGGGAGGTTCAAAAGCCATGAAAACTTATGCCTGTATTGCTGTTGTTTTAAGCTTTATTATGATATTTACACCCGCACTTACCATATCCTCGGATACGGATATGACTATGCCCGGAGCAGCGAGGGAGGTATGGCACAGTATCACCGAAAAAAGAGAAAAGCGAGAGGACTCGGAAAAAGCGGATAATTCCGAAAAAATGAACGGTGAGCCCGATGGTGAAGGTAAGCCGTCAAAGGATACATCGCCAAAGGATACAGCACAAAACGGTGACAGCGCAAGGCGGGAGGATACGGTCGAGGTTATGAGGCACGTTTCCGGCAAGACCGAAAAGGTTACGATGAAGGAGTATCTCATCGGCTCCGTTGCCGGAGAAATGCCGGCGGTTTATGAAACAGAGGCGCTTAAAGCTCAGACGGTTGCGTGCTTTTCGTATGCGAAGTCGAAGGAGGCCGACGGTGTTCTTCTTACGGACAACCCTGAGGTCAACCAGGCGTATATCTCAAAGAATGAACTCATGAAAAGATGGGGAAATACATTTGATTTTTACTACAATAAGCTCTCTATGATAGTTGACTCCGTGTACGGCGAATATATCGCCTATGACGGACAGCTTATCCGCACCGTTGCCTACCATGCGGTCTCGCCGGGAAAAACGAAGAGCTCGCAGGAGGTCTGGGGAGGAAAGCCTATTCCGTATCTCGTATCTGTGGACAGTCACTGGGACAAGTTGTCGCCCGAGCACGGTGAAAAAGGGTACGGTCACGGTGTGGGTATGAGTCAGTTCGGCGCAAATGAAATGGCAAAAGAGGGGTATTCATACAAAGAAATCCTATCTCACTATTATACAGGAACAGAAATTCTGCGTTTTTAACAAAAGCACTAAAAACACCCTGCCAAATTTATTTAATACGCATGATTGACTGTAGGTTGATAGTGCTATATAATGATATATGCACACGGTAAAACACAAGATATTGTGGTGAAACGTGAAACAAAGGGACTAGAAGGATTTGGGAGGAAATTGAAAAATGATTGATACCATTATAAAGAGAGACGGGCGTGCCGTACCGTTTTCAATTGATAAAATCGCACAGGCTATAAACAAGGCTATTGAGGCCTGCGGCAGCGGAAATTACGAGGAGGCGCTCGAGCTTTCACAGCAGGTTGTCAATCATATTGAGGCATCCGGAAACACCAGACCGACAGTCGAGGAGATTCAGGATACCGTAGAGAAGGTCCTTATAGAGAGCGGTCATGCAAGAACCGCGAAGAAATTTATACTTTACCGTTCCGAGCGTTCGCGTGTACGTGAGATGAATACCCGTCTTATGAAGATATACGAGGGACTTACCTTTAAAGACGCAAAGGAAAATGACATAAAGCGTGAAAACGCCAATATCGACGGCGACACGGCCATGGGTACCATGCTCAAGTACGGCTCTGAGGGTGCAAAGCAGTTCAATGAGCTCTATGTTCTCAAGCCGGAGCACGCAAAGGCTCATATTGATGGTGACATACATATTCACGACCTGGATTTTTATACCCTTACAACAACGTGCTGCCAGATAGATATACTTAAGCTCTTTGAAGGCGGATTTTCAACGGGTCACGGCTTCCTTCGTGAGCCGAATGATATCTCAAGTTATTCGTCACTTGCATGTATCGCCATTCAGTCAAACCAGAACGATCAGCACGGCGGACAGAGTATACCGAACTTTGAGACCGGTATGGCTCCGGGCGTAAAGAAGACCTACAGGAAGAGATACATCGACAATCTCTGCAAAGGACTTGAGCTTCTCTGCGGCTTTGAGGATGCGTCCGAGGCTACAAAGAATCTCTGCCTTGAGGTTGAAAACAAATACGGTATCTCACCGGTTCTCGCAAATGACAACGACTATCAGGCTCATGAGGCGGATTTGCTCGTAAACAAGTACAGACTTCCCGAGGCAAACGTTAAAAAGGCACAGGAGTTTGCGATTAAAAAGGCGTATAAGGAAACGGACAAGGCTACCTATCAGGCAATGGAGGCCCTCGTTCATAACCTTAACACCATGCATTCGAGAGCGGGCGCACAGATTCCGTTCTCATCCATAAACTACGGACTCGACACAAGCCCTGAGGCACGTCTTGTTATGAAGAATGTCCTCCTTGCGACAGAGGCAGGACTCGGAAACGGAGAAACTCCTATTTTCCCGATTCATATCTTCAGAATAAAGGACGGCATAAACTTTAACCCGGGTGAGCCGAACTACGACCTCTTTAAGCTCGCTATGAGAGTTTCCGCGAAGAGACTTTTCCCGAACTTCTCGTTCATGGATTCACCGTATAACCTTCAGTATTACAAAGAGGGCGACTACAACACTCATATCGCTTACATGGGCTGCCGTACACGTGTAATGACCAATGTATACGACCCCACACGTGAGCAGGTATGCGGACGAGGAAACCTTTCGTTCACCTCTATAAACCTGCCGAGGATTGCCATAAAGGCACACGGAAATATCGACATTTTCTTTGAAGAACTCGACAGAAAAATCGACCTTGTATTTGACCAGCTCTATGACAGATACCTTATTCAGGGACACAGAAAGGTTTATAACTATCCGTTCCTTATGGGTCAGGGACTCTGGCTTGATTCCGATAAGCTTAAACCGGACGATGAGCTTATGGAGGTACTTCGACACGGTACTCTTACCGTCGGCTTCATAGGACTTGCCGAAACGCTTAAGGCTCTCATAGGCTCTCACCACGGCGAGACTCAGGAGGCACGCAACCTCGGCCTTGAGATCGTAGGACATATGAGGCAGAGGACAGATGAGAAGTCACGTGAGACCGGAATGAACTTCTCTCTTATAGCAACACCTGCCGAGGGTCTTTCGGGACGTTTTGTGCGTATGGACAGAGAGCGCTACGGAACTATTCCGGGCGTAACGGACAGACCGTATTACACTAACTCATTCCATGTTCCCGTATACTTCCCTATCTCGGCATTTGATAAGATTCGTATCGAAGGACCTTATCACGCACTTACAAACGGAGGACATATCTCGTATATCGAGATGGACGGAGATCCTACCGATAACCTTGAAGCATTTGAGGCAGTTATACGCTGCATGAAGGAAAATAACATGGGATATGCTTCTATCAACCATCCGGTTGACAGAGACCCTGTCTGCGGATACACCGGTATAATCGGAGACGTTTGTCCGCGTTGCGGCCGTCATGACGGCGAAGCCGTTTCGGAAGAGGTTCTCATGAAGATAAAGGGTTACTCAAAATCAGTTTGCGGATGCGACGAAAATCCGCTTGAAGAAGCAGATAAAGTTGCAAACCCCGTTGTATAAAGCTTAAAAACAGCAAATTGCAGAAAGGAAGCGTAATTATGGAAGGAAAAATGATAGGCGAAGGCGTAAAATTTGAAAGAATAAGAAGAATCACAGGTTATCTTGTAGGTACTCTTGATCGTTTCAACGACGCAAAGTATGCAGAGGTAAACGACCGTGTAAAGCACTCGATAGGAACAGGTGCCGGAGAGTTTGAGCAGATCTGATGGATACGAAGCTCAGACTTGCGGGTGTTATCCGTGAGAGCATTGTCGATGGTCCGGGGTGGCGTTTCGTAGTTTTTGTGCAGGGGTGTCCCCATCACTGCAAAAACTGCCAGAACCCCGGAACGTGGGACTTTGACGGCGGATACGAAACCACGGTTGAAAATATCATGAAAGCTGTCAAAGAGGACAAGCTTCTCACGGGAGTGACCCTCTCCGGCGGCGAGCCGTTTACGCAGGCGAAGGAACTTGCAGTCCTCGCCAGAAAGGTACGCGAAGCCGGTCTCGACGTCATGTCGTTCTCCGGCTACACATATGAAGAACTCGTAAACGGTGCCACGGTCGACAACGGCTGGTTCGACCTCCTGTCGGAGCTCTCGCTCCTTGTCGACGGAAAATTTATCGAAGAGCAAAAATCTCTCGAGCTTAAGTTCCGGGGCTCAAGGAATCAGCGTATTATCGACGTCAGGGAGTCACTCAAGGTGGGTCATGCAGTGCTAAGCCCACTCAACGACTGACGTCTTATTTTTCAAAGTCAAAAAGATAAGAACATATTTGTTCCTAAGCTTACACAAAGCAGGAGGGGTAGACAATCATGTCCGCCCCTCCTGCTTTGTATCTTCTTTTGTCCACCCCTCGAAAAGTATCTTTCATCAGAGAGACAGTGCCTATAAATATATTATCAAATCAAACGAGTTGAACAAGAAAGCCTTAATGGGCTGAAATTTTCAATAATGACTTGAAAACACAGAAGAAAATTGTATATAATATTGAATAAGAAAGCCTTAATGGGCTGAAATTTTCAACAGAACGGAGTGGAGTTTATGCAAATAAGACGTGACAGTTATCTTGAACAGTTGATTTCATATCGTTTTGACGGTTTAGTTAAAGTAATCACTGGTATCAGGAGATGTGGAAAATCCTATCTCCTTAAAAACATATACCGGGATTATTTAATCCGGAGCGGTGTAAATGATGAACAGATTATCACAATCGACCTTGATCTTGCAAAAGATATTAAATATCGTAACCCTCTCATTCTTTCATCGTATGTAAGAGAAAAAGTGGAAAAAAGCAAAGAGCAATACTATCTTTTTATTGACGAAATACAGATGTCCGATGAGGTGGCAAATCCTTATAATTCGGACGGCAAGAAAATTACTTTTTATGATGCTCTTAATGATTTAAGAGAGTTATCAAATCTAGATGTATATGTAACCGGAAGTAATTCGAAAATGCTTTCAAGTGATATTCTTACCGAATTCAGAGGAAGAAGCGATGAAATAAGAGTACATCCTCTTAGTTTTGCTGAGTATTATTCTGCCGTAGGGGGAGATAAAAACGAAGCATTTGATGAATACGCATTTTATGGTGGTATGCCACTTGTTTTATCAAGGCCTAATGATGCAGCTAAGATGAATTACCTTAAATCACTTTTTTCAGAAGTGTATATCAAGGATATTGTTGAGCGTAAGAAAATTGAAAGACAAGATGTGCTGGAGCAAATTTTAGATTTACTTTGCTCATCGGTTGGCTCATTAACAAATCCAACAAAAATTGCAAATACCCTGAAGTCTAAACAAAGAGCCGAGGTGTCCGCGAATACGATTCGTGCATATATAGGACATTTGGAAGATGCGTTTCTTTTTTCTGAAAGCAAGCGGTATGATGTAAAAGGGAAGTCATATTTTGAGTCCCCGAACAAATATTACAGTGAGGATATAGGACTCAGAAATGCGAGAATAGGTTTCCGTCAGCAGGAAATGACGCATATAATGGAGAATATCATATATAATGAGTTGAATGTCAGGCAACTTTCAGTAGATGTTGGTGTTGTTTATGCAAGAACGTTCAATGAAAACGGAAACTCGGTTCGTATTCCAAGGGAAATTGATTTTGTAGTTAATTCAGGAGGAAAACGAACTTATATTCAATCAGCGTATGCCATGCTTACTGATGAGAAAGCAGAGTCGGAACTTAAGCCATTTGCACTTACAGGAGATTCTTTTCCTAAAATTGTAATAAGGAAAGACATTGGAAAGCGTTGGTATGATGACAGTGGTATTTTAAATATAAATGTGATTGATTTCCTTTTAGATAAGAACCTTATTTAAGGGGAAACTGAACTATACTATTATGTTTTTTCAAAAATGACACTTTACACTTTATTCACAAAATTTCTCAACATAACGACCGAATGAGCGGCTTTTTCTGCCGTTCATTCTTTTTTTGTCTTCTTTTGCCCTCGAAAAGTATTCTATATATAGGGGGACTTTTTCAGAGGCTTTATAGCAGAAGTAAAAAAGCGCGTCAATAATAATAGAAGATAAAAAGAAGATTCTATAATCGACAACAGAAAGATGTCGCTAATAATAGAATTTATTATTACTGATGGAATTATAAATATAGATTAATATAACTGTAAATGGATATATTGATTGGGTAAAATGGTCAGTTTTCTTTTCATTAATTATTTTTTTAGTAATTATTATTAATTCATTATTGTTTGATTTTAAGACGGTTAAGCAACTCGTAAGCATCCTAAAAAATGTATGATTAAGATATTCAAGATGTATAGTTTTGATTCCAGCGTATAAATAGTGCAAAAGGAAAGAAAATTGCAATTGCCGGAGGCGTCGCAGAGGGATTCGTAAATCTGGAATACAGTAAGGCTAAGGTTGAGAATCGTTTTGACGTAAAAATAGAAGAAGTAGATATTGACAAAATCATTGACTCGGTTCTTGAGATGAAAGACGAAGAAGTTAATGATCTTGCCATGGAAATAAAGAACAGTGCAAGTTCATTTTCGGCGGATGAAAAAAGATTTATAAAATCCTGCAAGCTTATTAAGGTTATAAAAAAATATTTCGAAGAAAATGATTATGCCGGAATGGCTATCGCATGTTGGACACGTTTCCAGGAGAGACTGGATATTTTTCCGTGCATGGCGTATGGATATCTTTGTGATCACGGATATCCTGTTGCCTGTGAGGGAGACCTGTTAGGTCTTATAAGCATGATTATGCTTTCCGCTGCGACTCAGAAAAAATCCGCACTTATGGATATGGTGCAGGTGGACCCGGACTTTAACGGTGTTGTATGGTGGCATTGCGGAATAGGTCTGTTGAGTTATGCTGACGAAAACGGAATGGAAATAAAAGAGTATCCCAGTGCGCCTGATGCACCGAAGGATCCGGGAACGGTCGGAGATTTGGTGTTTAACAAACAAAAGGCGAGCATTTTCCGAGTTGCGGATGACGGAGACAGATTCTTCGCTATGAGTGCTGAGATTGGAAAACAGCGTGACAGGGGACACGACGGCGTAAGGGCATGGTTTACAAACCTTTGCATGGATGGAGATTCTGTAAGTGTTCCGGAATTTTTAGAAACATTCACTAAAAATGCGCTTCCGCATCATTACGCAATGTCAGGAGGATGTGGGGAGGCAATGCTGATAGAGGCTTGTAAAATATTCGGAATGAAGATAATAAAAAAAGAAAAATATCATGATTATTTATAAATGAACCAGGAGGTTAGAAGTGAAAGCTATAGTTGCATATGGTGCAAAAGATTACAGATTTTGCGAAATAGATACTCCCAAAGCAGGAAAGGGAGAAATACTGATAAAAATTGAGGCAGCCGGAATCTGCGCTTCTGACAGAGCCGTATATATGGGTGGTGATCCGTGGGGTGGTATTGATTCTCCAAGAACACCCGGGCATGAATTTGTCGGAATAGTTGAGGAGGTCGGACCCGGTGCAGAGGAAAAAGGCTTTGTTCCGGGAGACAGAGTTACCGCAGAGTGTATCATGCCGTGCGGAAAGTGCTATTACTGTAAACGAGGACTTTATCATCTTTGTGACGATGAAAACGGATTTCTTGAGGGTGGCTTTGCAGAATACATGATTCTTCCTGAGAATTCACTGATTCACAAAGTATCGAAGGATATCCCGGCGGCAGAAGCAGCTCTTTGTGAACCCCTTTCATGCTCTGCATATGCAGTAAACCAGACGGGAATGGGAATGGAAGATACAGTTGTTGTTTCAGGTCTTGGAGCAATAGGAATGGGAATGCTTCAGTTTGCGTTACTCAGAAATCCCAAAAGAGTTATCGGAATAGATACTAATGAAGCTCTTTGTGAAATTGCAAAAAAACTCGGAGCAGCAGAGGTTCTGAATCCCATGAAAGAAAATGTTACAGAAAGAATTATGGAATTAACCGACGGGGTGGGCTGCGACATCTATATGGAGGCAACCGGAAATCCGGCTTCGGTAGTAACGGGGATGGACTGTCTCAGAAAACGGGGAATGCTCTTTATTTACAGTGTGTTTAAGAAAAAAGCGGAAATTGATCTTAATCAGATAAGTGAATTTAAAGAGCTTAGAGTAATAGGAGGACACCTTAGTCCCGGTGCTTTTCCTTATACGATTGAGTGTTTGGAAAAAGGTAAAATCAATGCAAATGTCATGGTTACGGATATATTTGACCTGAGCGAAATTGATGAAGCTATGACGGCAAAAAAACCGGACGGTGTTTCATTAGCAAATTCCAGTTAGGTGAGATATACATGAAAGAGAAAAAAGAGCAGGATACTCTTTTTGATGACGAAGATGAGGATGATACAATTGAGGAAGCAGTCGAAAATACTGCTGAAGGCACGAACGAAGGTATAGACAAAGACACAGAAGAAAAAGCAGAGTAATAGAGAAAGTACATTGACTAAGGTGAAAAATATGGATAGACAGACCATAGAAGATCAACTGAAAAGACGAGGCGGACTGATAAAAGAGCTTAGTCCTGTTACGAAGTTCTTATTTGTTGTGTGTACAGCTGTTTTATCAATTTTGTACGGAGGATCTGTATTTATTGCGATAATCAGTGCTTCATATCTCATATTATCTTTTTCTGCGCATGTTTTTCATACGTTTTCGAAGGCATATGTTAAAATCTTTGTCTTTTTTGGTTTGATGCTTATTTTGATGAGCTCACTATTTCAAAACTCTGAATCAGAAGTGATTTTTTCCATCGGGAAGATTCCGCTGTATGAGGCAGGATTTTTACGGGGCTGCAAAATGTCCTCTATCATTCTCAGTCTTGCAGGAGGCTTGTTGCTTTTTACTGCAACGACTCCGATTCAGGATCTCATGGCCGTTCTCGGTAAAATGGGTTTGTCGTCAAACGTTGTTTATATCGTTGTTGCGTCATTTCAATCGATTAACGAGCTTTCCGGTAAAATGGGTCAGATTCTTGATGCGCAAAGCTCAAGAGGAATTGAAACAGAGGGCAATTTATTTATACGGATAAAGGCAATTTTACCAATGCTGATAACATTGCTGCTGAGTTCAATGGTAAGTGCAGAAGAAAAAGCAATAGCCCTGGAGGCGAGATGCTTTAACTGCCATTGTAAAAGGACATCATTGAGAGTATATAACACAGACAAAATGGATGTCGTAATTATGACGGGCACAGTTTTTGTAACAGCTGCATTTATTGTTTTAAAGGTCATGTTGAGTAAATAATAAGGAGACATACAATGGAAGTTGTCAGAATGAGCAATCTGTCATACAAATATCCATCTGCAGATGAATACTGCCTTAAAAATATTTCTTTTTCCGTTATGGAAGGTGAGGTTTGTGCGATTGCAGGTCCGAACGGCTGCGGTAAAACAACAATCTGTAACATCATTCGTGGTCTTATCCCTTCGTTTCACGGCGGAGAAATCGAAGGAACAGTTGAAATCTTCGGAAAAAACATAAAGGAAGTCAGCGAAGAAGAAAAAGCAAAAAGAATAGGTTTTGTTTTTCAGAATCCCTTTACGCAAAACAGCGGGATAAAAGAAACCGTTTTTGAAGAAATAGCCTTTGGCCTTGAGAATATTGGCGTAGACCGAGAAGAGATCATTACTAAAGTAATGAATATCATAACCTTGCTCGGAATCGAAGACTTTATGTTCAAGCATCCTCTTGAATTGTCCGGCGGACAGCGCCAGAGAGTTGCTTTAGCTTCCATTATTGTGCAGGACCCGGATATTATTGTTATAGATGAGCCTACGTCTCAGCTTGATCCAAAGGGAACAGAAGAAGTTTTTGAAATAATCAAATATTTGAATTTACAGAAGAAAACGATAGTTTTAGTTGAGCACAAGATGGATTTGATAGCTGAGTATGCCGATCATGTTGTTTACCTTGATGAAGGGTCTGTACTATTGGATGGCTCACCGGATGAAGTGCTGTCAAATGAAATTCTTTATGAAAAAAACCTTGATATGCCCCAAGTTGCCAATCTGGGCTTTCAGGCAAGAAGTAAAGGGCTTTTTGTAGAAGAAATTCCGACGACAGTGGATAAGGCATTGAAAACGTTTATAAAGTCTAAGGAAAAAGCCAAAGACAGAGGTGACGATTATGGCATATCTTGAAATGAAGGATGTATTTTTTGAGTATCCCAGCGGTCATCTTGCTGTTGAAGGTGTAAATATTTCTGCGGATTTAGGTGAAAAAATAGCTATCATAGGCGAAAACGGAGCGGGAAAAACAACGACCGCAAAGCTTATGAACGGCCTTCTCAAGCCAACGAAAGGTGAAGTGCTCATAGACGGTATATCAACGAAAAACAAAACAACTGCCACAATCGCACGAAAGGTTGCTTATGTGTTTCAAAATCCCGATGACCAGATTTTTAATCAGGAAGTTTTGACAGAAATTTCTTATACCCCAAAGTATTTTAAGGTTGATGAAGAAACAATAAACAAGAGACTGAAAAAAGCAGTTAAAATGACCGGCCTTAAGCCATATGTTAATGAAAATCCTTACAATCTTTCCTATGCGTACAGAAAGTTTGTAACCATAGCTGCCGCAATTGCCGCAGACCCGGATGTCTTTGTTTTTGATGAGCCGACTGCATGCCAGGACAGGAGGGGAATAAGTCTTTTATCAGACATTATCAATAGGCTTTCCTCAGAAGGGAAGCTTGTGATTACAATTACACATGATATGGAATTTGTTTCGGAAAATTTCGACAGGACCATATGTATGGCTGAAAAGCATATTTTAATGGATGATAAAACAGAGGCAATAATTACAAATGACGCCGTCATGGAGCAGGCCGCATTGAAAAAACCGCAGGTTTCATTCCTGGCATCTGAAATGGGGTTTAAAGGAATTATTACAAGTGAGGCTTTTCTCAAAGCTCTTACTGAAAAAACAAATTAAATTTTAATTGCAAAAGATAAAGTCACAAACGGTCATAAAGTTCAAATAAAATGAACTTTATGACCGCTTATTTTACCTGCAAAGCTCATGGAAAACCGCCCGTGATAGCTTTTTATAGTTATAGTGGCACCGTGGGGAGTTATTGGTCTTATTTGTATGGATTATGTAGAAAAAACGGACTATATGTTCCATAACGTCTATAAAATACTTACAAAAAAACAGAAAAAGGAACAATAAGTACGTGGAATTTTCTTTGGACTTACTTTACAATTTTTTCTGGAGGTGATAGAAGATGATTGATTTTATCATCATTGCAGAAAACCTGAGAAAACACAGAAAATTGGCAGGGTATACTCAGGAGCAAATTGCTGAAAAAGTAGATGTTTCAGTGGGCTATATAAGTAAGCTTGAAACAGCGTCAAAGTCTCCGTCTCTCAGTCTTCTCAACAGATTTTCAAATATCTACGGGGTTGATATGTCGGTTTTTATCACGGGAGTGGATCCTGCCATTGAGAGCTACCGTATTCCGGAGCTTTACGGTATCGTAAAAAATTTTGAACCCGAAACGAAGCTTCTTGTTATCAATGCGGCGTTGAGCTTTATAGAATTTGACGCGGCACTGAAAAACTCAAGAGAAGAAGAAAAGGCTTGAATTAATACTTGACAAATATTGGAAGTAGTGATAACCTGATTATATCGCGATCAGACCTCATTTTTTCCACATGTGAGGCCCTCAAACGGAGAACTGGGTGTAGACGATCCCCGGTTCTTTGTTTTTTTATCACAAAATCAAAGGTTAAGCGGTTACAAAGTCAAACTTTTACAGACTTTGTAACCGCTTATTTTCTTTTCAGTGTATGTTTTAACAAATGATTTGTGTTATTCCGTCACTTCAAGCCCTGATTTTTTCGGCTCGCAAACGAAGACCTCTTCAAATTTTTTTGAAAGCTCGTTTGCACATGAGCGTGCGGAGATTTCAGATTCAAAGATACCGTATACGGTGGGACCACTGCCGCTCATACAGGAGGCTGCGGCTCCGTATTTCCTCATACAGGCTTTTATTTCAATTCTCTCGGGAACTTCAACGAATTGCTCAAATACGTTTTGAATGAGAGAATACATCTTCTTGTTATTACCCGTTGCGAGAGCTCTTACAATTCCGTCCCTGTCGGCATGCCGTATTCCGACTGCGCTGTCAAAGGCGTCATATGCCTCCTTGGTTGACACGTCCTGATGAGGCTTTACAAGGACAAAAAACACGTTTTCAAGCGGTGGGAGAGGGGCAAGAACCTCGCCGATATCCATGGCGGCCATAGTGCCTCCCTTTAAGCAAAACGGTACATCGGCACCTACAAGGGCACCTATTTTGCAAAGCTCCTCTATGGGAAGGCTTGTACCGAGTATGCGGTCAAGACCCATTATGACTGCTGCACCGTCTGCACTTCCGCCGGCGAGTCCCGCGGCAAAGGGAATGTGTTTCTCGATATGTATCTTTATCCCGGGATTTTCGATGCCGGTGTATTCAAAAAATCTGCAGGCGGCTTTATAGGCAATATTTTTTTTGTCGCATGGGAGAGACTCGTTTGAGCATGTAAGTGTGACAGAGCCCTTTCGTCCGCCCGTAGCTACGGTTATTTCGTCATAGATGCCCACGGATTGCATAATCATAAACAGAGTATGGTATCCGTCCTCTGTTCGTTTAAGTATGTCAAGCATGAGATTTATTTTTGCATAAGCGTTTATCTTCATCAGTTTGCCTCCGTGGAAGTTGAACTTACCGGTAAATTCTATCATACTTTTGCATATTTTTGAATATTATTTTTAAAGCCCGTCCATAATGAGGTCAGAAAGGACGGTTTTATTATGAAGCTTACTTTAAGACAAATTCAAAAACTTATCATCGCGTCGGCGGCAATAGTGTTTTTTCTCGGAATAACCGGGTTCTCCGCAAAATGTGAAGATATACAGAGCAGCGTTTTGAGACTGCACGTTATTGCAAACTCAGATTCTGCGTGTGATCAGGAATTAAAGCTCAAGGTACGGGATGCGGTGCTTCTCAGCGGAAAAGAGGTGTTTTCGGGCTCGGATGATGTAAAATCCGCAGAAGAAAAGATACGTGATAATTCGGATAAAATACTTGAAACTGCACGGCGGGTCATAAGGGAGGAAGGCTTCGGATACGATGTACGTCTTGAAATATCAAATGATGATTTTCCGACCAGAACATACGGTGATACGACGCTTCCCGCGGGAAGATACCGTGCGGTGAAGATTATCATAGGTGAGGGCAGGGGGCACAATTGGTGGTGCGTTATGTTTCCTGCACTATGTATACCGGGTGCAAGCAGCGACGTATCCATAGAGGATGTATTGACAAACAGCGAGACTGAATTTGTAAAATCCGACCCCGAAATAGACGTAAGATTTCGTATAGTGGATGTCTTCGACAAAATGACTAAAATATTTAAAATAAATTAACATATTATTGGTGGTTTACGGGTTGAAAAAAATCCTGTCTGATGTTATTATTATGAATAACGTGTGAACTTTTTTGTAAAATTGTAATCATAAGTTTACATTTTGGTTTCGATTATCGTTTTTTCGAGGATATTTTCAGACAGGCGGTAGAGTTATCATGAAAAGGGAGAACAGGGCATTCAGGTTGATTGTTACGCTTTGCATGACGATTATTCTGCTCACCACACTTTCCTTGCATACTGTTGCAGCAGAGGATAACGGTTGGGTAGCAAGCAGAAAAGACATCAGCTCTGAAGGCGTGCTTACTATACCTGACGGTGTAAAAACGGTGACGGTACATGTGCTTGATCGCGTTTGTTCACTGACGATTGTAACCGTTGAGGTTCCGAACTCGGTTGCCGTTATTGAAGCCGGAGCGTTTAAGAGTGCTTACAGGCTGAAAACTGTTGTAATAGACAACTATGAGGGCGGCCTTGAAATCGAGGAAGGTGCTTTTAGAAGCAAAACGGAGATAAAGTACCTGCGTGAAAAGCCGACGGAAAAGGTCACGACCGACAGCAGCACAGACATCGTTCAAGCAGACCCCGAGCCCTCAACGGCTGCTCATAAGGTACCGGCTGCCACGGCGGCTCCCAGCACCGTAACAACGACAAAGCAAGCTGTTACGACTACGAAAAAGAAGCCGGCGGAAACAACAACAAAAGAGGAAACGACCGCTGAGGAGACAACTACGGTAAAGGTTACGGAGTCAACACCTTTTTCGGATGCAAAGTCACAGCTTGAGGACGTTGAGGTTTGGAATAAGCTTATAAACCAGACGACCGAGGAGCAGGTTGCAGAGCAGCAAAAGACCGGAGGCTTCGCAAAAGGAGCGTCATACGTTGCGGTTGCGGTTGTAGCCGTTTCGGCCATAGGTCTCAGCGTACTTAAGTTTAAGAAATAATGAATAAAAAACACGGATGCTTTCTGTAACGAACAGGATGCATCCGTTTTATTTTGCAATGTATTTTTGATTTACTTTTTGCACAAAAAATTTGTGTTGATTTGTATTTTTTCGCCAATTAATCAATTGACGTTATAATTGTATTTAAATATAATTAGTTGTATTGTAAACGGGTGAAAATATTCGGAAAAGAGGGGAATGAAATGAGCCGTTATCTTGACGCCGCTCTCCATGAGACGAAGTCCTTTGTCGAGCATTTTCTTGTATGTCTCAAATGGATTGCTCTTTCTCTTATCTCCGGATTGGCCCTCGGACTTGTGTCTTACGCTTTTTACGAGTGCCTTTCTTTTGTAACCGAGTTTCGTCTCACTCACGGAAAAATCATATGGGCTTTACCGGTTGCCGGGTTGTTTATAGTTTTCATTTACGAAAAATTCGGCGGTAAGGTTTCAAAGGGAACCAATATGGTGCTTGCTGCCATAAACTCGGACGAAAAGATTCCCGTTATTATGTTACCGCTTATCTTTATCAGCACCGTTATCTCTCATTTGTTTGGCGCATCCGTCGGCAGAGAGGGTGCGGCGCTCCAGATGGGAGCAAGCTTCGGTAATACCTTTGCAGGCATCCTGAAGCTTAATGACAATGATAAAAAGATACTTATTATGACAGGTATGAGCGCCGCATTTTCCGCGCTCTTCGGTACTCCGCTTGCCGCCGCCGTATTTTCCATGGAGGTTATAAGCGTAGGTGTCATGTATTATTCTGCCCTTGTTCCGTGCGTTGTTTCGGCACTTACGGCGGCAAGCGTGGCAAAACACCTCGGTGTGCAGTATGCCTACTACAAACTTTCCGTGGTTCCGGAATTCACGCTGTATACCGGAGGTATGACCATACTGCTCGGCATACTTTTTGCCATAGTCAGCATAGCTCTCTGCATGGTCCTCATTCTGTCAGAGCGCGGAATGGTTAACCACATAAAGAATCCGTATATCCGTGTATTCGCTGCCGGTCTGCTTATAGCGTGCTTTACGGCACTTATGGGAACTCAGGATTATAACGGACTGGGAACAGGCGTTATCACGGCGGCTTTGTCCGGAAACGTGGTCTGGTATGCGTTTATCATAAAGATGCTCATTACCGGAGTTTCTCTCTCGGGCGGATACAGAGGCGGTGAAATCGTTCCGGTGCTTTTCATAGGGGCAACCTTTGGGGCTCTTTGCGGAAACATACTGGGCTTTGCTCCGGGCTTTTGCGCTGCACTGGGTATGACCGCAGTATTCTGCGGAGTTACCAATTCACCGGTTGCGTCTATACTGATAGGCATTGAACTCTTTGGCGGAAAGGGGATATGGTTCTTCTGTCTCTGCATCGCCATAAGCTATATGCTGTCGGGATACTTCGGTCTCTACAAGAGTCAGCTTATCATATACTCAAAGTACAGGTCGGTTTACGTTCACAGAAAAACAAAAAGGTAGATATCACAAAAACAGACTCTAACAAAAACCAGAGCATACAAAAAACTAAAGCAGATAAAAAACAAACGCAAACAAAAACTAAAGCAGGTAAAAATGCGGATACAAAACTAAAGCAGACAAAAGTCAAAGCAGATACAAAAACCAAAACAGACAAAAAACTAAAGCAAGAGCAGACATATCACAAAATGCTGAGAGGAGAATAAAGATGTCTGAAAATTTCATCATCACTATAGGTCGTCAGCACGGCTGCGGAGGAAGATTAGTGGGAAAAGAGCTCTCAAAAAGACTCGGTATTGCCTACTATGACAAGGAGATTGTACGGGGTATGATTGCAGAGGATTGCGGCATTTCGGTTGAAGCCGTGTCCGAGCTTATGGACAAACGCACCTCCAGCCTTCTATATGAGATGGCAACCTACGGCATAGACAGAAGTCCGCTTGAGGAACAGATTTTTATATCCGAGACCAGAATTGTGAAGGAACTTGCGGATAAATCGCCCTGCATAATTGTCGGTATTTGTGCGGACTACATACTGCGCGACCGAAAAAATATACTCAAGGTATTCCTGTACGGCGATATGTCCGACAGAATAAACAGGATAGTTAACTATTACAAAGATGTTCCCGAAATGACGGAGCAGGAGCTTAAAATCATAGACAGAAAAAGAGCTAATTACTATCATTTCTTTACAACTCTCAAATGGGGAGAGCGAAAGAACTATGATATGCTTATAAATACCGGAATCGGCGTGGAAAATGTCACGGACATGCTTGAAGTAATTGCGCGTTCCGGAATCGGAGGGAAAAATTGATGTCTGAAATTCACACGGAAAATAAAATGGGAACCATGCCCGTGGGTAAATTGCTTATCTCTATGGCGGTGCCTATGATGATTTCCATGCTCGTCCAGGCTCTCTACAATGTAGTAGACAGTATGTTCGTGGCAAAGCTTTCACAGGATGCCCTTACTGCGGTGTCCTTCGCTTTTTCAATGCAAAACCTTATGATTGCCATCGCAGTCGGAACGGGAGTCGGAGTTAATGCACTCCTGTCAAAAAGTCTCGGTGAGAAGGATGTTAAAACGGTAAACAGAACAGCCGGCAATGCAATTTTTCTTGCCGGATGCACATACATACTTTTTCTCCTGCTCGGGCTTACGGTGACGGAGCTGTACTTTGACGTACAGGTGAAGGATCCTATTGTTTCACAGTACGGTAAGGATTACCTGTTTATTGTATTGACGTGCTCCTTCGGAATGGTCGGACAGATTTGTCTTGAACGTCTTTTGACCTCCACCGGAAAAACCATATACAGTATGGCAACGCAGATAATCGGTGCCGTTATCAACATAATCCTTGACCCTATAATGATTTTCGGCTATCTCGGCTGTCCTGCCCTCGGAGTTCGGGGCGCTGCTATAGCGACGGTTATCGGTCAGTGTGTAGCATGTATCGCCGGGCTTATATTCAATCTCAGGGTAAATAAGGAAATAGAATTTTCGATAAAGCATATGAAGCCCAGCGGAAGCATAATCAGAAGGATTTACGCAGTAGGCGTACCGTCGATAGTTATGGCGTCCATCTCCTCGGTTATGGTATTCGGGATGAATAAAATTCTTATCGGCTTTAACAAAACCGCCGTTGCCGTTTTCGGTGTATACTTTAAGCTTCAAAGCTTTGTATTTATGCCGGTGTTCGGCCTCAACAACGGTATGGTTCCGATAGTTGCCTTCAATTACGGAGCGAGAAGCAGGGAGAGAATTATCAAAACAATAAAGCTTGCAATGGTATATTCTGTTTCAATAATGATATTGGGAACTATAGTTTTCGAGGCAATGCCGCAGCTCCTTCTCGGAATATTTGAATCAAACAATCCCGCCGAAAATGCCGCAATGGTTGAGATAGGTATTCCGGCTCTGAGAATTATAGCGATAAGCTTCATCTTTGCGGGTGTAAGCATAATAATGGGCTCAACATTCCAGGCTCTCGGCAATGCAGTATACAGTCTTTTTGTATCTGTCGCACGTCAGCTTGTCATTATTCTCCCAGTGGCATATTTCCTGTCTCTCACGGGACATCTTGATCTTGTATGGCTTTCATTCCCCATTGCGGAGATTTTATCTCTCGGACTTTCGGCAATATTCTTCAAAAAGACATTAAAGCTCATTGATTTTGACGGGGAAATACTCCCTGAAAAAGCTTAGGCGGAAACAGTCTTTGAAAGCTGAGCATATACTTCTTTTTGCGAAATAAGCGAGAATTATTAAAAGCGTTACCTTAAGATAAGGTAACGCTTTTTTGTATGCCGATTTTCTTTATGCGTTCTTTGTGGCTTAATTATCCTTTGTGAATTTATGCATCTTTTGCGGTTTTACTTTTTGCGGCTTCGTTTTCGGAAGCGTTTTTGTCTTTGGTTTCTACGGTTATCTTTTCACTTCCCTTACCCCAAAGTTTCTTTTCCTTGCCCTCAAGAAGATTTATGATATTTTTTCTGTGCCTGTAGAAGGACATGAGCGGATAAAGGGCTGCGGTAACAACAATCCAAAAGAGGTTTTTGTCCGTGAAGTAAATGATGAAAAATGAGAGGAAGGACAAAAATTCAAATGAGAGAGAAGCGACCGACATAATACGTGTTATAAGAAGAAGCAAAAGAGCGGGTATGCCGGCAATGAGAAAAGCTCGCCAGTCGACCGCAAGTATGATTCCTATGGAAGCGGCAACACCCTTTCCTCCCTTAAAGCCCATATAAAACGGATAGTTATGTCCGACTATTGCGAATATACCGACAAGCAGCTCAATGGCAACATCCATAGGACCGAACAGAAGTCTCGGTATGAGTATCGATAGTGCACCCTTAAGTGCGTCTATAACGAGAACAACCATTCCGAATTTTGCTCCGAAAACACGAATCGCATTCGTTGCTCCGGGATTTCCGCTGCCGTAGTTTCTTATATCTACTTTTTTTACAAGCTTTCCGAAGATATATGAAGTCTGAAAAGATCCCAAAAGGTATGCCAAAGCTATTGAGATAAGTATCTGATACCAGACCATAATTTCACCTCATGTCAAATGTATGTTAATAAAGAATAACAGAAACGAGGCGTAAAAATAAGAATATTTTGTTAAAAATTAAATTCATTTATGTTAAAACTTCAAAAAAGTGGTATGATGACGTAAAATATTGTTTTTCGAAAAGATTAAAAAGGAGGGGGAAGTGTGCTTATTTCAACCAAGGGGTGTTATGCATTGCGTGTTATGGTTGACATTGCCGAGCATTCCGGGGAGGAATACCTGTCTCTGAAGGATATCGCCAATCGACAGAGGATTTCAATGAAGTATCTTGAGATGATTATCGGTTCTCTTGTAAGGGAAAAGCTTCTTCTCAGCAGACGCGGAAAAACGGGAGGATACACTCTTTCAAAGTCACCTGATGAGTACAGCGCCTACGAGATAATTTTCGCCGCGGAGGGCGGAATCGCATCTGTCGGCTGCCCCTTGCTTGAGGGTGCGATATGCAATCATGTCGACAGTTGCACGACGTTTCCTCTGTGGAAAGGACTAGATACTGTTATTGAAAATTATCTTAAAAGCGTAACTCTTAAGGATCTTGTAAACCGAACCGTGAAGTAAAGCGTTATGAAAAATAAAACCGACGGATATGTAACCCATAGGGTTACATATCTGCCGGTTTTTCTGTTTGTTTATTTTCTCCGCTGTCATTTTTTCGCCTGAGAATTTATCTCCCGATATGCAGTGTCCGAAGAATTGTCTTCGGGTATCTTTTGTCGAAAACGTCTTCTGTGTGAGGAGGCTTAAATCACTGATGATAAAGGTTGTCCGTCTCGTATGTTGGCTCGCAGGTCATATTTATTTTGAGCTTTTTGAATACGCTCGTGTCGACCTGAGAGATAATTACGGATGTGTGCGCCTCACAGTCCTTAAGGTCTTTGAGATGTTCCATGGCAAGCTTTGCGTTTTTATCCGTTGCGGCTGCGATGGACAGGGCTATGAGTATCTCATCGGTGTGAAGTCGCGGGTTTCTGCAACCCAGGGACTCGGTTTTAAGCTTTTGCATCGGCTCAAAAACCATGGGGGGAATAAGATGAATTTCATCGGGAATACCGGCGAGCTCCTTGAGTGCGTTAAGAAGCATTGCCGAGGACGAGCCGAGAAGGTCTGTTGTCCGTCCCGTGACGATTTTTCCGTTTGGAAGCTCTATCGCAGAAGCTGGCTCTCCGCCGTATGCCTCCGATTTTTCACATGCTGCGTGTACAACCGGTCTGTCGGAGATGCGCAGCCCCGCCTGTTTCATAAGGAGCTCAAGCTTCATAACAACGCTGTCGTCCACAAGACCTTTTTTCTTGTCGCAAAGTCCGGTGAAATATCTGCGTATGATTTCCTGGTTTGAAGCCTCTATACACGCGTCATTGTCAATGATACAGTTTCCCGCCATGTTTACGCCCATGTCCGTGGGGGACTTATACGGCGATGTACCCGCAATTTCTTCAAAAATTGCATTGAGCACGGGGAAAACCTCAACGTCCCTGTTGTAGTTTACGGTTGTTACTCCGTAGGCTTCAAGGTGGAACGGATCAATCATGTTTACATCGTTCAGGTCTGCGGTTGCGGCTTCATACGCGAGATTTACCGGATGCTTGAGAGGTAAGTTCCATATGGGGAAGGTCTCAAATTTTGCGTATCCGGATTTTATTCCGCGTTTGTTGTCGTGATAGAGCTGAGAAAGACAGGTTGCCATTTTTCCGCTTCCCGGACCCGGTGCGGTTATTATTACGAGCTGTCGGGTCGTTTTTATATACTCATTTTTTCCGAAGCCGGCATCACTCACGATAAGGGGAATGTTTGACGGATAGCCCTCTATGGGATAGTGGCGGTACACACTTATTCCGAGGCTTTCAAGTCTGTTTTTGAACGCGTCTGCCGCAGGCTGATTTCTGTACCTTGTAAGTACGACGGAGCCTACGTACAGGCCTACGGATTTGAACGAGTCAATAAGACGCAGTACGTCAAGGTCATATGTTATGCCGAGGTCGCCTCTTACTTTATTCTTTTCGATATCTCCGGCGTTTATGGCGATAACTATCTCTGCCTTGTCCTTGAGCTTTAAGAGCATCTGAAGCTTACTGTCGGGCTTGAAGCCGGGGAGAACCCTGGAGGCGTGGTAGTCGTCAAATAGCTTTCCGCCGAACTCAAGATAGAGCTTTCCGCCGAATTTTTCTATCCTTCCGGCGATATGCTCAGACTGCATCCTTAAGTATTTGTTGTTGTCAAATCCTATCCTTTTCATAAAGAACCCCTTATTGATTAGTATCTCTGTTAATTACGGTATCTGCAAGCCTTGCCACTACCACGAATCTTTCGTTTTCGTTACCGGTGGTACAGGTTGAGAGTGTAATTGTTTTATCATTTTTTTTGAAGTCGGACGTGTCCGCGGTAAATTCGCTTCGGTTCAAGACGGACTCATACCATTTTTCATGCTCGCTGTCACTCGCGAAGTTCAGCGTATAAACGGAATTATCCGTTGTGACGGTCTGTGCCGAAACAACCTCAAATTTGTATGCCATATCCGGCTTGATGATGTAAACATACGGATGCTCGTTGCGGTAATCAACAGACTTGTACTTTTTCAAGGAACCGAACATCGAGCCGTTTTTTGTGTTGTGTCCGTAGATGATGGTGTTTGCGTCCTCGAAGTCTCCCGAGCATCTGCTGTCGATAAAGATACTTCCGAAGTCGCTGTATATGTTGTTGTAAGTGTGCTTTAAGTAATAATCGTTGTTATCGTCAATCAGGAGCGGATAATTTACCGGTGTGTCTTTTATGTAAATCCACCCTATAACGTCGCTGTTCTCTTTGTTCAGCTTTTCAAGGTCGATTTCAAAATCAAGTCCGAATACGCCTTTCTTTGGCTCGGTTTTTTTTGTGAATTCCTCACGGGACTCCTTGTATATGTTATCACCCTTGTTGTAGTCGGAGAGCATACCTATAAGTTTGCAGCAGGAAAAAATGAAAAGTGCAATGAAGGCAATTTCCAGAATTGTGTAAATCCTTGTTTTCACAGGCAGCCACTCTCCTTTAATCAATTTGTAACCTTATAATCAATTGCGCGTTATTCTTAGTCTCCGCCACAGGAGCGGGAAAGACTGTACAACGAAACACACGTCTGTCATTGTACTATAAAACAAACACTTATTCTATGATAAACAATTTTCTAAAGATATTCCACACTTTTTTGCCTATTTCTCTTTATTTTTTTGTGCAAAACCTTTATAATTAATCTGTTATCAATATGTAAAACGAGGGTTTTGTTATGGATTGTAATAAAACAGTGCAAAAGCTGCGCAGAGTCCTTTGTTTTATCATGGCTTTTATTTTTATGTTCACATTTTTGTGTGGCTGTGTGGATGATGAAAAAGATGATTCGCAAAATTCGTCTGCGTCGGGAGAGAATACGAGCAGCGAGGCAGCGAAGACCGATGAATCGAAAGTCGAAACGTCCGCATCGGAAGCCGGTGAAACAAAAGGCGAAGCGTCAGGCAATGCGACGATCGGCGGAGGAAAGGCACATACAACTTATAAGGGGACTAGGGCTCCGGCTACGAAAGCTCCGCAGACTCAGGCAACACAGCCTCCGAAGTCAAATACCTATTACCCACCTCAGGTAAAAACGAATCATGCTTCGGGAACACTTGTTGCGGCAAACGCGGCCGCAAAGCTTGACTATTCCAACACACACGACGGATACATCATGTGCATGTACTTTGCACCGTATGTATACGCGGTTGTCATGGTAAAAGGGCCGAACGGCTCACAGGTGAATTATTCTGTTTCAACGCAGAATTATTATTTTGCAATACCGCTGACCGCAGGAAGCGGAACGTACTCAATAACCATAGCCGGAAACACGGACGGAAGCACTCAGTATTCCGTTTTGCTCTCACAGCAGATAAGTGTTTCACTGAGCTTCTCAACCGTTGCGTACACGAGACCGAACATAAACGTTGACTACAGCAGCGGTACATCGGCGGTAAACTATGCGGCTCAGCTCACAAGAGGCTGTGACAGCGACCTTGAAAAGATTCAGGCCATCTACAACTATGTTTGTAAGAACTTCAGCTATGATTACGGAAAGGCAAGCAGGCTGGGCTCGGACAACACCGGACGTTATCATCCGAACTTAAACTCGACATGGTCATCCGGAACGGGTATATGCTATGACCTTGCCGCAGTAACTATCGCAATGCTGAGAACTCAGGGCCTTACCGCAAAGATGGAGGTCGGCACGACGAACTACGTGAACGGGCTTCACGCATGGGTGAGTGTATACACGAGTGAAAAGGGCACGATAAACGGCGGAATAACATTTTACGGCGGTTGGAAGCGAATTGACCCGACAGCGGCCATAACGGGACAAAGCGGTGTGGCGTACGACTGGGGCAGCAAGGCCTTCAGCGTCACAAAAACTTATTAAAAAACGTTTAGTAAACGGAGGAAATAAATTATGAGTATAAGACAACTTGACGGACCTTATCTCTCGTCTTTTTGCATGGAGATGGCACTCTGCCTCAAGGCGGGTATTTCGCTCAATGAGGGACTTTTCATGCTGGCTTCGGACGAGACGGATAAAGAATTAAAGGAAATGCTCGACGGTCTTTACAAGAGCATGGACGGCGGAGCGTCTCTTGAGGATTCCATGAAGGACGCAGGCTGCTTCCCGAAGTACGTTGTGGATATGGTTGAGATAGGAACAAAGACCGGACGGCTTGAGTCCGTTCTCCGTGCACTCTCGGCTTACTACACACGTCAGGAGCAGATAACAAGGAGTATAAAGAATGCGGTTGTTTACCCGTTTGTGCTTATGTTTATGCTTCTTCTTGTGGTAGGAGTTCTTGTAACCAAGGTGCTTCCTATCTTCAACGACGTGTTCAATGAGCTCGGCGCCGAGATGTCGCCTGTTGCCGTTTCGATAATGAATTTCGGAACCGGCGTCACAAAGTATGCCGCTGTGATTCTTGCGGTGGTGGTAGTCCTTATAATCATTGCCGTTGTTATAAGCACTGTTCCTTCACTCACTCTTAAGTTTGTGACTTTTTGGAATAAGATTACATCGAACAGAAAGATAAGCAAAAAAATTGCCTCCGCAAGATTTGCTTCCGGTATGGCTATGACTCTTGCCAGTGGTCTGGATACGGATGAGTCACTTGACATGGTTGAACGTATAACGGAAAACCCGGTAATGATAGCGAGAATAAAGAAATGCCGCGAGCTTATGAAATCCGGCGAGTTGTTTGTTGATTCTGTTGCAAAGGCAGATATTTTCCCGTCACTTTACTGCAGGATGCTCTCTATAGGCTTCAAAACCGGTACTGCGGATACCGTTATGGAGGAGATTGCGGCACGCAGTGAGAACGACGTAAATGAGGATATCGAATCCGTGATAAACAAGGTTGAGCCTACGCTTGTAATCATTATGTCACTTATAGTAGGTCTTATACTTCTCTCTGTAATGCTTCCTCTTATGAGCATTATGACAACTATAGGCTAAAAAGGGCGTGTTTTTATGAGAACAAAAGTCAGAAAGCGCTCTTTGCTTGAAGTGCTTAAAGGACATTTGCTTTCGATTGTTTTCTTCATTGCCATTTTCGGTCTGTTTATCGGCGGTATAAGAAGTGCCGAGGCAAACAGTGCCGCAGAGGAAAAAAGAGTTCTTGAAGAGAGCATAAACAAGGCGGTTGTCAGCTGTTATGCACTGGAGGGCGCATATCCGGACAGTATTGAGCATCTGGAGGAAAACTACGGGCTTGTGTATTACAAGGACAAATACAGAATTCTTTATTCGGTATTTGCTTCAAACCTCATGCCGGAGATTTCCGTGGTTTCCATGGATGAACTCGACAAACAGGATGAGAATCCGGATGATCAGGATATAATTCTTTATTAGAAAGGGGAACTGCACAGATGAAAAAGAGAACTTCCTACACGGTTGACACAGTATTTGTGCTCGTTCTCTTTGCAGTTTTTGCAATAACGGTGCTGTTCGTGCTTATCGCGGGAGCCGGTGTTTATAAAAACACACAGGCTCTCATGAAGGAAAGGTATGAGGAGCGCACCTGTATCTCATATATCACAACAAAGCTCAATCATTACGATGAGGACGGAAAGGTATATGTAACCGATTTCGGAGGCTTCTCCGCATTGGCTCTTGACGAGACCGTTTCGGGTATAGATTTTACAACATATATCTATTGTTGTGACGGAAAGATGAAAGAACTCAGATTCCAGAAGGGGCTTGAGTTTGAACCGTCTGCGGGACAGGATATCATTGACGCGAAGTATTTAAACTTCAGTCAGGACGGAAGTCTTATAACAATAAAATGTATCGGCGAAGAGGGAACGGTTTCTACTGTTGTCGTAAACGTTGCCAGTGAAACGGAGGCGGCAGTATGAAAGATATAAAAACACGTTCAAAATCATCTCTGTTCCTTATGGAACTCATAATTGTTCTTATGTTTTTCTCACTCAGCGCTGCCATCTGTATGAAGGTGTTTGCCGTTTCAAAGGTAAAGACGGATACGGCAAGAGATCTTGCGCAGGCATCCTTTGCCGCAGAAAGCTTTGCGGAGGTTTATAAGGAATACCGCGGAGATATGGGAAAGGTCGGAGAGTATTATTCCGTAAACGGTGTTACGAGCAACACAAAAAGAATGGTTTTCTTTTATGACTCCGAGTGGAACCGCATAACAGACGGCGGCGACGCCGTATATTCCATGGGCATAGTTACCGACAGAGACAAGAATCTCTTAAAGGCTTCTATAAGGGTTGCAAGAGTTGATGCCTCCGACAAGAGTATAATTGAGATTGTTGCGGCAACGACTGCGGCGGATAACTGAGGGGAGGCGTCATGATTATGGAAAAACACGTTGAACAGAATACAAGACAGTCCTCCGGTATAAACATAGGAAGCGCCTCCATAATAATGGTGTTTTCCGTGCTTTGCCTTACGGTATTTGCCGTGCTTACATTTGTGACTGCAAACAATGAGTATAAATTGTCGGTGAAGTCGGCAGATCAGGTAAAGGCTTATTATGCCGCTGATGAAAGTGCGACTGAAACTATGGCGAAGATTGAGACAATTGTCAAAAGCTCAGGCTCCTACGGTCTTATCACAAACGAGGTGAGCGGGCTCGGAGTTACTACGGAGACAACCGATAAGGGACTCGTTCTTTCATACACTGAAAAGATGGATGACTATCAGGAGCTCCGCGTAAAGCTTCTCTATGACGGTACAAGACTTTCCGTAAAGCAGTGGAAGCTTGTAAATACTGCCGAGTGGAACGCAGGAGAAATGACTATTTTAGGTTAGGACGGTTGAGGAAATGGATTTAATCACTCTATTGAGAGGTGCGGTTGAAAAGCAGGCGTCGGATATTTTCGTGCTTGCGAGCCTGCCGCTCTCCTATAAGCTCAACGGTATTATAGTTGCGCAGGAAGAGGAAAAGGTTACCCCGCAGATTTCCCGTGCGATAATCGAAGAGATATACGAAACTGCGGGCAGACCTATGGACAGACTGCTTAAAACGGGAGACGACGACTTTTCTCTTGCGATAAGCGGACTTTCACGTTTCAGGGTAAGCACCTACAAGCAGCGCGGCTCCCTTGCGGCGGTCATAAGACTTGTATCTTTTGAGATACCGAACTATGAGGAGCTCGGTATACCAGAGTCAGTTATGTCGGTTGCGGATAAAACTAAAGGTCTGGTACTGGTAACGGGACCTGCCGGCGGAGGTAAGTCAACGACCCTTGCATGTATCATTGACAGGATAAACGCAACGAGAAACGGTCATATCATCACTTTGGAGGAGCCTCTTGAGTACCTTCATAAGAATAAAAAGAGCGTTATTTCACAGCGTGAGATAGAAACAGACACGGAGAACTATGTAACGGCGCTTAGGGCATGCTTAAGACAGTCGCCGGACGTTATTCTTGTGGGAGAGATGCGCGACTATGAGACTATCAAGACAGCGATGACGGCAGCCGAGACAGGGCATCTTGTTATTTCTACCCTTCATACGGTGGGTGCTGCAAATACAATTGACCGTGTCATAGACGTATTTCCTCCGAATCAGCAGCAGCAGATAAGAGTTCAGCTTGCACAGCTCTTGCAATGTGTTATTTCACAGCAGCTTATTCCTACTGTTTCGGGTGAGCTTGTTCCGGCTTTTGAGGTTATGAATCTCAACAGTGCGATAAGAAACATGATTCGTGAGTCGAAGGTTCACCAGATAGACTCTATCATCGGAACCTCTGCCGCGGAGGGTATGGTTTCTATGGATACGAGTATTTACGAGCTTTACGAAAAGGGAATCATCACCGAGCACAATGCAATTAAGTTTGCCTCTAACGCAGACCTTCTTAAAAAGAAGATAGAGCACAACAAATTTTTAGGAAAAAAGTAAACTATTATGATACTCAACGTTTCAAAGCTTACTAAAAGCTACGGAGAAAGAGTCTTGTTTTCAGACGGCTCCTTCTCCGTTGAAAAAGGAGATATAGTGGGACTTATCGGCGCAAACGGTGTCGGTAAGACCACTTTATTTAATATAATCATCGGAACCGAAGAAAGTGACTCCGGTTCTGTTTTATTGTCGTCCGGAGCAAGGGTGGGGTACCTTGAGCAGCATGTTTGCTCAGACTCCGACAAGACCTGTTATGAGGAAACACTTACCGTTTTCAGTCATCTTTTTGAAATTGAAGAGGAACAGAAAAGCATAGAAGAAAGGCTGAGAGCCTTATCTGAAATGGAAACAGCGGACGGAACGACCGAGGAAATAAAAAAAGAAACGGAAAAGAAAGCAGATGAGGAAGAACGGCAGTCCCTTATCTTAAAGCAGGCAAAGCTTATTGAAGAATATGAAAACCTCGGAGGACTTACCTATGTGTCCCGTACTCATGCGGTTCTCTCCGGTCTGGGATTTACTGACGAAGAGCAGAGGCTTCCGGTCTCGGGCTTGTCCGGCGGACAAAAATCAAAGATAGGTCTTGCGAAGCTCCTGCTTACAAAGCCGGATATTATGCTGCTTGACGAACCTACGAACCATCTTGACATAAAATCCGTACAGTGGCTTGAAAGGTTTATAACAGGCAGTAAAATTACCGCTCTTGTCATTTCACATGACAGATATTTTCTTGACCGTATATGCACTGGGATTGTCGAGATATACGCAAGGAAGATGTTTGCGACAGCGGGCAATTATACACGGCACATGGAACTTCGCTCAGAACGTGATAAGACGGAGTCCCGCCACTATGAAAATACGATGGCGGAGGTTAAGAGAATTGAAGGCATAATCGAACAGCAGAGACGCTGGAACAGAGAAAAAAACATAAAGACCGCTGAGTCAAAGCAAAAACAGATTGACAGAATGCTTGACGGCCTCAGTGCCCCGGAGCATGAAAATAATGATTTCAGGTTTTCGTTTATGCCTCTCACCGAAAGCGGAGAAGATGTTTTGTCCGTTACCGACCTTAAAATGGAGTTTCCGGGAAAGCTTCTTTATGAGAAGGTTTCGTTTGACGTAAAAAAAGGAGACTCCGTTTTCATAGTGGGTGAAAACGGAATCGGCAAGACAACGCTTATAAAGCAAATAATGCGCAGGGGCAGGGGCGTGCGTTTCGGCGTAGGCGTGACCATAGGTTACTTTGACCAGCATCAGTTGAATCTGACTCTTTCAAAGAGAATAACAGATGAGATTCACGATGCGTTTCCGTCCCTTACGGATACCGAGGTACGTTCCGCTCTTGCAGTATTCGGCTTCAGAGGTGAAAAGGTGTTCGATACTTTGGAGGTGCTTTCGGGCGGAGAACGTGCAAAGGTTGCTCTTTGCAAGATAATGCTTAAAAAGTGCAATTTCCTTATCCTTGACGAGCCTACAAACCACCTCGACATCTACTCCATGGACGCATTGGAAAATGCACTTATGAGCTATACCGGTACATTGCTGGTTATCTCACATGACCGATATTTTATAAATAAGCTTGCGAACAAGGTCCTCGAGCTTAAGAGTGACGGGGCGAGAGTTGTTCCCGGCAATTATGAAAACTATGAGGAGCTGTTGCTTCGAGAAGCGGAGGCGTCGTCCTCTGAGGTTAAGGCTTCGGTAAAAAAAGAGCCGGGACACGGCGGACAGAGCTACCTCGAAAAGAAGCAAAGACGCTCCGAACTGACAAAGCTTCGGACGGCATTGCGTAAAACCGAGGAGGAAATAGAGAAGCTCGAGAACGAGATAAACGATACCGAAACGGCATTGGCGGATGATAAAATTGCAGCAGACTACGAGAGGATTTCCGAGCTGTCTGACAGGCTTGCCATTGCAAATACGGCACTTGACGCCGCTATGGAAAAGTGGGAGGAGCTTTCACTTAAGGTATCAGAGGCAGATGCCGGGCAATAAAATACCGACAGATAAAATAACAATCACCCTGCAAGCCGTTACAAGGCAGGCAGGGTGATTTTTCATTACTTTTTTTATGAAAGCTCTCTTATCGAGAAAACGACAAACTTATATGTTTCGCAGTAATCGTTGTATTTTGAAATATTCAACTCAAAGGCTCTTCCCGAAACATCTCTGAATACGTAAACAATTCTGTCCCTTCCGGACGCAAATTGTTTTTCGATGTATTCGTAGTCTGAATAGCGTGCAAAATCTTTTTTAAAGTCCTCGGCGATGTAATTGTCACAGAGATGAATCATCATCTCGCGATGATCCTTAAACTTATTCGCGTATCGGTCAAATTCATCATTTTCTCTGGAGTGAACAAGCTTACTCATTTCATTCTCAAGGTTTATGATGTAAATAAGAATCTGGTCATGTATGAGCTGCTTTAAAACGCTCATGTTAAAGCATTCGTCTTTTTCGTATTCTCTTCGCTTCATTATGGTATCCGTAAGGAGACAGGTGTAGAAAAAGACACGTTTATTCTCTTCGTTGTGAATGGGGGTAAGACGAAGCATATGCCATTGGTATTTGTTGTCGCCCTTGTTTTTCAGAAGAAGTTCCTGCGTAAGGAGTTGATTTTCTTCATACGCCTTTCCCGTAACCTCCGGAGATAAAAATTCCTTGAATCTCTGGAAAAAGAGCGGATGGACGATATTGGTTGAATCTTCAATAAGCCTTTTTATCGTTATTCCGTTCTCAATGTCGTCTGAAACGGGGAGAAGGTCATCCACGGAAACCGGATAACATATGTCGTCTTCATAATTAATAATCGCCGTGAAGAGGAAATTTCTTTTGAGATAGTGTAAAATGATTTCATCTGTCCGTTCAATGTTTACACAGGGTTGTTCATTGTCGTTTATACTTTTCATTATTTCCGCCTTTTTCATATATTGAATCACCGGCTTTCATGATTGCTTTCTGACATTATTATACATAATTGCATAAAGTTTTTCAACATAATTGTAATTTTTTGTTGAAGTTGTATAGTTTCTACCGTTCTTTTTGAACGTTTTTCTGAATTTGCGTCTGATAAACGGTGCTTGCGGGTAAATACGATACAAATGTCTGCCGGAACGGTAAAAGAATAAGACTGCGATTCTCACGGGGAGAATTGCAGTCTTATCTTTTCCCTAAGGTTTCACTTTTGAGACACCTTATTAAAGCTTTGGAGCTGGAGATGGGACTTGAACCCACGACCTATTGATTACGAATCAATTGCGCTACCAACTGTGCCACTCCAGCACGTAGCATGAATGCCATCCACGCGCATATACATTCTAAAGGAAAAGGTGATTATTTTCAAGAGTCATTTTCGGTTTTTTTAAATGATTTTTTTTACTCGTCGTACATCGCCGTCAAAGGTAGTTTTAATTGACTTTGGCGTTCCGCTATGGTAACATATTTCAGTGAAATAATTGTAAAAATTAACTTTGGTATAGAGGAGACAGTTTTATGAAAAGACTTATTCCGATTGTTTTGATTATTTGTATGGCACTCAGTATGACGGTTGCTCTCACAGGCTGTAAGGAGAGTTCTCCTACCGTTCAGAAGCCTTCTTATGCAAACGGTGAGAATACATCCGGCAATGGTGAAAAGGCATCCCTTGACGCTTTCAAGGGTAAACTCATGGAGCCCTACGCAAAGATTATGGCAACGGGAAACTATATGTTTGAAGCAAGTCCCGACGGTCAGAATCCAATAACCGTTGCCCTTTACGGAGACAACACGCTTATCACTATGACTATGCCGGTCGAAAACAAGGATACTCTTGTAAGCTTCGTTAAAATCGGAGAAAAATATTATATCGCTCTGCCGACAGAAAAGGTTAAGCAGTCGGTAACTAAGGATACCATGGAGAATGAGCATCAGTTCTCACAGCTTGTAAACAACGCAAAGCTTGACAATGTACTCAGCGGAACATTCAAGAAGCAGGGAACTATCGACGGTGACGACGGTAAGAAGTACACTTATGAGGATTATTATGTTCCCCTTGCAACAACAACGTACCGCTTCATCTTCGATGACAGCTCACAGCTCGTTATGTTCGGCACACAGGTTACGGGAAAAGACATGTACTACGCAAACCTGAGCTTCTATGAAACTTCAGCTGATGCGTTTAACGTAATCGAATCCTATCAGGATGCAAGCAAGCTTTCTGCTTCGTCTTCACAGACAAATAACGCAGGCTGATTTCAGTGATATTTCGGCACTCCGGACACTGTCGGGGGTGCCTTGCTTTTCTTTTATAAAAGGGAGGTTTTTTTGTGACTGTATTGGTTACGGGCGGTGCCGGAGGTATCGGCGGTGCGGTATGTAGGGAATTTGCCGCAGCAGGCTACAAGGTGGCAATAAACTATTTTAAGTCGGAGGAATCCGCAAACAGGATTGTCGATGAAATTCTTGAAGCCGGAGGAATGGCGAAGGCGTATAAGGCGGACGTTTCACAGCCTGCAGAGGTGTCTAAGATGGTGGTTGACGTTATGGCGGACCTCGGACACGTAGATGTGCTTATAAACAATGCGGCTGTTGCGTATCAGGGCCTTATCACGGATACGACGGACGTTATCTATGACCGCCTTATGGATGTAAACATGAAGGGCGCATTCAACGCGACTAAGGCTGTTCTTCCGGGAATGATAAACAGAAAAGACGGAGTTATAATAAACATCTCTTCCATGTGGGGTGAGGTAGGCGCTTCCTGTGAGGTTATCTACAGCGCGTCCAAGGCCGCGCTTCTCGGCTTTACAAAGTCGTTGGCAAAGGAAGTCGGTCCTTCGGGAATAAGGGTGAATTGTATCTCACCGGGGGTTGTGGACACTCCCATGAATTCTGCGCACGGAGAAAGAGATATGGAGGAGTTGTCAAACGAAACTCCTCTTGAGAGGATAGGCAAACCGGAGGAAATCGCTAAGGCAACCCTTTTCCTTGCGTCGGAAAACGCCTCATTCATAACGGGACAAATCCTGGGCGTAAACGGCGGGTTTATCATCTGATTCGGTCAAGGCTATGACGGAAAAGAATAATAAGATAACAGAATAAGATAATTACATCAGACGGGAATTTTACGATGAAAATAAAAATAAAGTATTTCACGGATAAAATCGAAAAGCTCAGGTATATCGACGGCAAGTCCGACTGGATTGACCTTCGCTGTGCGGAGGATATCTCCATGAAAAAGGGAGAGTGGAGACTTATTCCGCTCGGTATTGCCATGGAGCTTCCGAGGGGCTTTGAGGCTCATGTTGTGCCGCGTTCTTCAACCTTTAAGAACTTCGGTATCATACAGACAAACTCCATGGGGGTTATAGATGCCTCTTATTGCGGAGATAATGACCAATGGTATCTGCCGGCACTCGCCGTAAAGGATACCGAGATTCATGTCAATGACAGGATCTGTCAGTTCAGGATTGTTGAAAACCAACCCGAAATTGAGTTCTCGGAGGTTTTATCTCTTGAGGGAGAGGACAGAGGGGGCTTCGGCTCAACGGGAAAACAGTAGTATCTTCAAGGCTATAAAGGTACGCAATTATGATTTTTTCATGAGTATGTTTTTTTCATGGTTTGGTATTGCATATTCTCATAGCTTGTGTTAAAATTTCATTCATCAATTGAAAAGTGTCTTGATAGAGGTGCGGTGCTATAAGAGTAGCGCGGTGCAACCGGAACAATGGGTGCTGCGTGAAAGGATACATCGCCGAAGTGGAAAAGGGCTTGTTCGCTTATTTCTGCTGGGTCGTTGCAAAACATGTAACGGACTGTCACTTTATAGTGGAGCGCTGTCATAACTGTAAATGAAGCCTTATTTTGTTTATTTATGGTCGTGATAGTATCACGGCCTTTTTTATTTGATTTTTATTATTCTATAATCATTAAATGGAGGAAAATGAAATGGAAAAGAAAAGAAAAATTTCCGGTACAGCCATCGGCGCCATTGCATTTATGGTGCTCTTTGTTATAGGCTGTTGCTTTACCGGAAGCATTTTGGCGGCTAAAGGTACTCTTTGGGCTCTCTTACCGCCGGTTGTGGCAATAAGCCTTGCGCTTATAACGAAAGAGGTTTATTCGTCACTCTTCATAGGTGTTGTTGTCGGCGGTGCGCTTTACAGTCACTTTATGCCCGGACACCTTCTTGACGCGATTATCACCGAATCAATGATTCCGGCTGTTGCTGACAACGCAGGTATCTTTATCTTCCTTGTTGAGCTCGGAATCCTCGTTGCACTTGTAAACAAGGCAGGCGGCTCGGCTGCTTTCGGACGCTGGGCGCAGAAGCACATAAAAACAAGAGCCGGAGCTATGCTCGCAACCTTTGCACTCGGTATACTTATTTTTATCGATGACTATTTCAACTGTCTCACGGTAGGCTCGGTTATGAGACCCGTAACAGACTCTCATAAGATTTCACGTGCAAAGCTTTCGTACCTCATAGATGCTACAGCTGCTCCGATTTGCATGATTGCTCCCATTTCCTCATGGGCTGCGGCAGTTTCTTCGTACGCACCCGAGGGACAGGGCCTCAAGCTCTTTGTTTCGGCTATTCCGTACAACTACTATTCACTTCTTACATTGGTTTTCATCATTGCCATAACTCTTATGGGCTTTGACTACGGTTCAATGGCTATGCATGAGATAAACGCAAAGGAGAACGGCGACCTTTTCACAACAGGTGTTTATGAGGGTGAGCAGGAAGCAGAGCCGAATCCTAAGGGCAAGGTTATAGACCTTATTCTTCCGATTCTTTTCCTTATCGTAATCTGCGTTTATGCACTTCTTCGCGTAGGCGGAGTAGATGAGCTTGGCTTTGTAGCTGCTTTCGCAAATACCGACGCATTTGTAGGTCTTCCGTGGGGCGGCGTTGTAGCTCTCGTTGCTACAATCATTTACGTTGTTGCAAGAAGGGTTATGACATTTAAAGAGGCTATGGAGTGTATCCCCGCAGGCTTCAATGCAATGGTTCCCGCTATCCTTATCCTTACATTTGCAACAAGCCTTAAGAATATGACTTCCCTCCTTGAAGCACGTGAGTTTGTTGCGGCAGTTGTTGAAGGCGCTTCGGCAAGTCTTACATCGCTTCTTCCGGCTGTTATCTTCATCATTGCATGTCTCCTTGCTTTTGCAACAGGTACATCATGGGGTACATTCGGTATCCTCATTCCTATAGTAACGGCTATTTTCCCTGTCGGCTCGACACTCGGTACTATCGGTATCTCGGCTTGCCTTGCAGGTGCTGTTTGCGGCGACCACTGTTCACCGATTTCGGATACAACCATCATGTCATCCGCAGGTGCTCAGTGTAACCATCTGAATCACGTTGGAACACAGATTCCGTATGCAGTTACGGTTGCTGCTATATCATTTGTAAACTTTATTATCGCAGGCTTTGTTCAGAACGCACTTATCTGTCTTGCTACCGGAATTGTACTTACTATAGCTACTCTCTTCGCTATCAAGGCTATCACAAAGGGCGGAAGAAAAAACTACGAGAAAGACATGGCTCAGCTTAAAGCTGAAAAAACAGAGTAATTTCTTATAATACCGCTAAATAATAAAACCCTGATATCATCTTACTTGATGGTATCAGGGCTTTTGCTTTGTTATTCTACACCTCTGAAATAAAGTCCGCGCGTGAATTCTCCGAGGGGAGGCAGTTCCTTATCATATGCCTCGATTATTTTATTTACCTTTTCTTTTGACTCAACCGTAAAGCTCAAAAGCAGAAAGTCAACATTTTTTACGTCACTCAGCTTGTCGGCGATGTATATGGGACGGGAGTTCAGTATTTCACTGCATCCGTTACAGCACCTTACAGGGAACTTTATTCCCTTGCGGTCAGTAAGACTTTGTTCGCCTTTACAGCTTTTGCAGTCAAGCCCGTTTTTAATCGGGCAGTTCCTTGTAAGCATAAGAGCCGTGCGTCCGTAGGCGAGAATGCCTCTCGGCAGGGCTTCACGCAGAGTGGATATGTCTTTGAGCTCAAGCTCTGTAGAAACCAAGGTTGAATGAAGACCGAAGTTTTCTCTGTACTCCTTCAGCGCAAGGGAGTTGAAGATGTTTAAGGTGGAGCCTCCCATTATGGGCAATGTATATTTCTGTGAAAGAAGTATGCCGTCAACAGTCCCCGCATAAGCAAAGGAAGCGCCGTTGTCCTTTGCGGTTTTTATCGCTTTTTCAATCTTTTTTTGATTTCCGTAAAGGGCACGCGGTATCTCCACTCCGAACGGTACACCGAGCTTTCTTATGAAGGAATATTTATCCTCATGAGTTGTTACCGGTACGATGACGGAGGTTATTTTATGTTTTGTCATCGAGCTTACGGTTTCGGCGAAGTTGTCCGGGATCTGGTTTACATGCTGAAATCTTATGACCATGTTGAGGGGATTGCTCTCGATTTCGGGTTCAACATTGTGCGGTGTCAGCTTGTCCGGATAGAATTCCTCCGGATTTTCTCCAAAGGTCTTGACAAACGGCTCAATGAGCTTTGCTTCAAGTTCATTGAGCGCACCGCGCCGTATGTTGTTTATTTCGGAAACGGGGATATTGATGTTTTCGTCGATATCGATATCCGTCATTTTTACGCTGAAGGGTGTGCCTCCGGTTTTTTTGAGCTGCGTTCTTATGGTGGAAACCTCTGTGGCGTGGTTCAGAGCCTTCTGTACCTTATAGTCGGAGGTTACAAATACCCGTACCTTCCCGGTAGATGCCGAGGCCATGAGCGGCTTGTGGAGCTCCGCCTTGAGACTTATGGAAACGGGTATATTTTGCTCTTCCTTTTCATAAAGGAGAGCCAGCCTGTGAAGAACGGGGGCTGCGGCTGTTACATCGTCCTTTCCGCGGATGCCGAACATGTTTTTACCGAGGTGGTCGGTAAAGTATCCGTCCGTAAATCCCGATCTTGAAAAGACAGCCTTGAGGTCAGCTCTGAGTGCGGGATCGTTTTTACCGTCACGTGCGTTTTTGCAGGCTGTTACGGCTGCCGCAACGTATTCCGGACGTTTCATCCGTCCCTCAATCTTGAATGACTTTATACCAAGCTCCGAGAGCATAGGTATGCTGTCTATAAGTGAAAGATCCTTAAGAGAGAGGTCATAGCCGGTGCCGTGCGGTGCGCCGAAGCTTAAGCGGCAGGGCTGTGCGCACAGGCCTCTGTTTCCGCTTCTTCCGCCCAGCATTCCCGAAAGGTAGCACTGTCCCGAAACACACATGCAGAGTGCACCGTGTATGAACATCTCAAGGTCTATTGAGGTGTTTTCTTTTATATGCTTTATTTCTTCATATGAAAGCTCCCTCGGAAGCACCGCCTGGGTGAATCCGAGACTCTGAAGCTTGTTAAAGCCTTTTTCCGTTGACACCGCCATTTGGGTTGAAGCGTGAATGGGCATGGTGGGTGCAAATTCCCTCACAAGCCGTGCAATACCGACGTCCTGTATAATAAATGCGTCTGCACCGAAGGCACAGCCGCATTTTATAAGTTCAAGTACAGCCGGAATTTCAGCGTCGAGAATAAGGGTGTTCAGAGTGATATAAACTCTGACGCCTCTGACATGACAGTAGGAGATAGCAGCTTTTAGCTCTCTTACACTGAAATTTTCCGCATTTCTTCTTGCGTTGAAATTTCCCACACCGAGATAAACCGCATCTGCTCCGCACCTTACGGCGGCAATAAGCGAATCCTTACTGCCTGTCGGTGCCAGAATCTCAGTGTTGTAATTCATAAATATGTCCCTGAAAAATTATTTTATTTTAAAAAGAAGTCATTTTTCCGCTGCCTGCACGGAGTGTGTTTATCTCTTTGTTGAGTCTGTCAACGTCTCTGTGAGCAACCTCTGCTTCAAGCTTATAGCGTGCGGAGTCCTCAAGATACTCCTTTATCTGACTGCGAAGGTTGTCCGCCGTGTCAGAAGACTTCTTTGCGATGTCGGCGTAATCAAGTGCTGCAAGAATTGCTGCCTGTGTGATAGAAAGTCTTGAGTTTTCGTGAACGATTTTCTGAAGTTTTTCATCAAGAGCATTTCCAAGTTCCAAAACGTATTTCGGGTCGTCGTCGGAGGTGATATAGTAGTCACTTCCGCAAATACTGATCTTAACTTTATTTTTTTCCATAACGCTACCCCTCTTATACTAATGATAATTTACACTAAAAGTATATCACACAGGCAAAATGAAATAAAGGGGTAATTTTGACCCGGAAATCTTTAAAAATCTATAAAAGTGGGCACCCTGCGGGTCTTAAGCAGGTCTAAGGGCAAAAGCCACTCATAGACCCGGTATCCACGGACTTTTGCAGCCATTATCATTTTATGAGATGACTTCCGGGCGGGATACTGTGAGCGGTGGGACGGGATTTGATGTAAACTTCATTTGACACGGTTTTTTTCGTGACTTATAATTGTTTTGTTTTCGAAATAGGAGGAGTAGGTATGAAAAAAACAATCGGGTTTATTTTTGCGGATGAAATGGAATACAAGCCGTTTTATGAATATGTGAGCACGCGCGGCGGAGCGACGGTTGCCGCCGGAGGAAAAGAGTATATACACTATGTGACTGAAAATGTCGAGATATATGCAGCTGAAAGCGGTATCGGCAAGGTGAACGCCGCGCTTGCAGCCGCAGACCTTTATTATAACTTCAAGGTCACGGCTGTAATGAGCGCCGGCCTCTCGGGTGCCGTGTCACATCTTAAAAAAGGGGATATCGTTGCCGGCGACTCATATGTCGAATGCGATTTTGATTTGCGTGAGTTCGGTTATCCGCTCGGCAAAAAGCCGGGCGGCGAGTATATCTACAAGGCGGATGACGAGCTTCTTTCGGCAGCCTTGTCTCTTGACGGCATGAAAAAAGGCCGCCTCGGAACGGGCGACTTTTTTCTCACCGACTCACGAAAAAAGGATGAGTACAGGAATGAATTTGTTATAAACGCATTCGACATGGAATCAGCGGGTATTGCGGCTGCCTGCCATAAGTACGGAATTCCGTTTCTATCAATACGGAAGATATCCGATGACGCAGATGATACGGCTATTGATTCTTACAGAGAGATGAACAATCTCTGTGAGGAAACCCTCACAGAGATTCTGCTTGAAGTAGTCTCGCGGCTATAACGGTTATATCGTCCGTTACAGTCCCTTTCTCAAATGCGGTATCCGCAATCCTTTTCGACAGTGTATCCATATCATCTCCCTTGAAGTATGAAAGCTGTTTTGCGATAGATACCTCGTCGGTGACCCATACGCCGTCGCTTGACATGAGAATTATATCATCCCTTGAAAGAGTGGCGCTTGCGTGCGAGTATTCGGCTTCTCCGAGTATTCCTATGGGAAGCGCAACCCTGTTAAGTTTTAAAACACGGCGGCCGTGACGCACAAGCGTTGCGGCTGCTCCTGCTTTGTAGAAGTCCGCACGACCTGTTGAGAGGTCTATACAAGCCATATCAACGGTCGCAAGCGCCTCATCGGCGGAATTCAGCATCATTGCGGTATTTGTGATGCCGAGTGCATGCGGAAAATCCACCCCTTCCCTGATAAGGCTTTGCATCACCTCGACGGAGAGGGCGCTGCAAAGGGCTGCCGGGGCTCCGGTTCCCATGCCGTCACTCAGCAGCATATAAAACTTTCCGTCATCTGTTTCGAAGCTTTTGAAGTAGTCGCCGCACCTGCGGTTGCATTTCGCCGCAACCTGGTGCATGCCGAGCTCAACTTCAAAAGCTTCCTGCGGCATGTCACCGACGTCCTCTTTGCTTTCGGACAATTCCCTGAGCATCGCCCCGGCCTCTTTTATCTGTCTCGTAAAGGTATCCCTCATTATTGCGGTTTTTGCATCTTCGGGGAAGAGACCGTTTGTTTTCTCGGATACATCGCACAGGAGGTCTGAAATCCGGATTATTGTGTCGGATAAGGACCGGAGACGACCTTCAAGGGAAACCCTTGTAAGTCTTGTATTTTCATCAGTCGGCAAGAGGCTTCGTTTTATAACCGACAGCATGTCGCAGGGGATTATTATGTAGATTATTGCGGCGGGAATAAAAGAGAAAAGGGGAACTTTACTGCCTGTCCCGAGAGATGCCGCGAGAAAGGTTACAAACGTAATTCCGATATTTTGCAGCTTGTTTTTTTCATCTAAAAACAGCATCATAAGGAACGGCAAAGCAACAAGACTCAGGTTTATAAACCAAAATTCAATTCCCGTGAGGCTGAGTAAAAAAAGAGCCCCCGAAACTGTTGTGGAGATGCGGTTACGGGTTTTGAATAATTCTTCGAAAAAATATGCAGCACCGGCGGACAGCAATGCCTCAAGGATAAAGATAAGCAATGTATCCAATTTGAATCTTGTCGAAAACATCACAGTAAGCGAGGTTGCCATACACGAAAAGGCCGTGACGGCGGCAATGAATTCCGATGAGTTTTGGAATCTGCTGTCCTTTGTCACGCTGCGTATAACCGTTATGATGAATAGTGTAGCCACATATCTTATGGCTACGATATTTTCCTCCGGACACATGAAGTATCCTACGGATGCTCCGATAAGTCCAATGGGGGTGAAGCTGTTCGGAAGAGCCGCAACAAATGCAATTCCGAGCGGCGAGATGCGTCCGAGAGCTTCGCTGAAGGATAAAAGAAAAGAGATAACGAGTGTAAGTGCATACCAAAGAACGGTTTTTAACGTAATTTTATTTTTTAACATCTTTAATCACCGTGTAAAAGTATAAAATCCGCAGGGAGCGAAAGGTGTCGCTCTCTGCGGAACTTTTTTGTAAGGTTTCGGTGTTTTTTGTTCTATAACTGCTCTTTCAGGTACACTTTGACATTTTCAAAGAGAATGAAGCTTTCAGGCGGAAGATGAACGGTACGTTTGTCTTCGCTTATTTCGCCGTCACCGATAAGCTTTATGGGGTTTGTGATATAATCCGGCAGACGGTAGTCAATTGCCTCTGAAGCTCTGTTCGCTATGAGTATGATTGAGTGCTTCGGGTTACCGTCTTTTTCTCTTGCATAAGCGATACAGCCGTCCGCTCCGGATATGGGAACAAACTCGGCATCCCTGAGCATATGATTGTTTGCACGTATCTTTCCGAGCTTTTCAAAGAATCCGAGGAGATCCATATCAAGATTTCCCCACGGAAAAGCCTGACGGTTAAAGGGATCCTTAAGACCCTCCATGCCTACCTCGTCTCCGTAGTAGACGGAGGGGAAGCCCGGAAGAGTATACTGTATGGCGGCGGCAATTTTCAGAAGGCGTTTACACCTTTCCTTTTGCTCTGTTGAAAGAAAGAAGCCTGCCTGCCATTCTTTACTTTTTTCAGGTCCTTCGGCATCCTCGCCGGAAAGCCTTGAAATTATACGCACGGTGTCGTGTGTGCCGAGCGGATTCATGAGTGCGTCCACGATTTCTTTCGGATAGTTCTCCGTTATCGTGAGGACGCGTTCCATAAAGTCCTCGGCATTGTCATTTACGAGATAATCAATGATTGCCTCCCTGAAGGGATAGTTCATTACACTGTCGAGCTCTTTCCCGAGCAGGTATTCGCGCCTTACACCGTAAGCGGTTTTTGTGGAGGCGTCCTCCCAGACTTCTCCGAGAAGGAAGGCATCCGGATTTTCGGCTTTTATACGCTCACGTATCTTAACTATGAATTCATCCGGAAGCTCATCGGCAACGTCAAGGCGGAAGCCGTCTGCTCCGAGGCGCATCCATTTCGCAATAACACCGTTTTTACCGGTGATGAATTCCATGTACGACGGGTTTGTTTCATCTGTCTCCGGCAGGGTATCTATTCCCCACCAGGAGCTGTAACTGTCGGGCCAGTTGTTGAATTTGTACCATTTGTAATAGGGGGATGACTTTGAATTGTATGCGCCGTCACCGTCGTATCTCTTATAACGGTTGAAATAAATGCTGTCATCTCCTGTGTGGCTGAATACGCCGTCAAGGATTATTTTTATTCCCAGCTTATGTGCTTCCATGCAGAGTGAAATAAAATCCTCTTCCTTTCCGAGAAGCGGGTCTATTGACTCATAATCAGCCGTGTTGTACCTATGATTTGAGTGTGCCTCAAAGATAGGGTTTAAGTATATCATATCAACATTGAGCGATTTTAAGTACGGAAGTTTTTCTTCGATTCCCTTAAGGTCTCCGCATTGGTAGTCGTTGTTCCAAACACCGAAGAGGGGATCCATGGTGTACATGGGCAACTCGCCCCAACGCTTGAGGTTTCTGTCAAGCGGGACAATTTTTTTTGTTCCGGAATTGCAGAATCTGTCAGGGAATATCTGATACATGATTCCGCCCTTCCATTTTGAATTAATGACCTGTGATCCGTCATAAACCGTGAGCTGCCATCTGTTTTCGGGGACATTTACATAGCCGGTTGAATACTCTCCCTTATATACCTGATAAACTCTTGAGCCTACCGTATACTCAAAGTTATACCAGTACAGTCCGGTTTCCTTTGCAGTGTATTCAAGCTCCCAGAACCTTGAGTCATCCTCATATTCGTTTGTCGGTGCAAAATCATATCTGTGGATTATTGCTCTGTCTTTGTCGTTATAAATGACAAGGCAAGCCCTCTCCGTTTCCGCACCGAGTTTTTCACTCGGGAGAAGCAGACGGAACTTAAAAGCGGTTCCCGTGGCTACGGCACCGTATTCTGTTTTATAATTCTTGTCCCTTGAATTATAAAGCATTTTTAATTTTCCTTCGTTTTATAAAATTTAACCTGTCGGTTTATTCAATGGGGGAGATATGCCAGATATTGTTTGCGTACTCCCTGATTGCCCTGTCTGCCGCAAAGATGCCCGCGCTTGCGGTGTTCATAAGCGACATCTTTGCCCAACGCGTTTTGTCGTTGTACGCATTTACGACCTCTTCACGGACTCTGTGATAATCCGCATAATCCGCTATGACCATATACGGGTCGTTGTGAATGATGTTTGCAATCTCGGGGAATTGCTTGCCGTTTACGCCTTTGTTTATAAAATCTATGATTCTGCGAATATCCCGGCTGCTGCTGTAGTAGCCGTAGGGATCATAACGCTTTGAAAGCTCTTCGACCTCCGGTGTTTTCATACCGAAGATAAAGATGTTGTCCTCTCCGACAGAGTCATGAATTTCTATGTTTGCGCCGTCAAGCGTACCGAGTGTTACGGCTCCGTTTATCATGAGTTTCATGTTACCTGTTCCGGAAGCTTCTGTTCCCGCAAGGGATATCTGTTCGCTGATATCCGCTGCCGGCATAAGCTTTTCGGCGAGGGATACATTGTAATCCTCAAGGTAAACCACCTTTATCTTGCCCTTGATGTCGGGGTCGTTGTTTATGACCTCGGCAAGGTTGCATATAAAGCTGATGATTTTCTTTGCCATGAAGTAACCCGACGCGGCTTTTGCACCGAAGATATATGTTCTCTTGGTAAAGTCCATATCCGGATTTTCCTTGAGAAGAAGATAGTTGTTTACGATATCCAGCGCATTAAGGTGCTGTCTTTTGTACTCGTGAAGTCGCTTAACCTGTACATCAAAGATTGAATCAGGGTCAATCTCTATACCCTGTGTTTCGTGGATATACTTTGCGAATTCTATCTTGTTTTCTCTCTTGATTTCGGTGATTTTATTCAGAACAGCAGGATCATCCTTGAATGCTTTAAGCTTTTCAAGCTCCATGCCGTCATATACAAAGTTTGATCCGATAAGCCCGGAGATATAATCCGTAAGGCGTGGGTTTGACTGACAAAGCCAACGTCTGTGAGCGATACCGTTTGTGACGTTAGTGAATTTCTTCGGTGTGAGCTTGTAAAAGTCGCTGAACACGGTGGTTTTAAGAAGCTCACTGTGAAGAGTGGAAACTCCGTTTACGCTGTGGCATGTTGCAACGCAGAGATTTGCCATTCTGATAATTCCGTTTGAAACGATAGCCATCTCTTCAACCTTGTCGGCATCATGTGTGACATCCCAGATGAATGCGCGGTATCTGTTGTCAATCTCTTTGACAATCTGGTAGATTCGCGGAAGGAGAGAGAGGAAGATATCCTCAGGCCAGCATTCGAGAGCCTCCTTCATAACGGTGTGGTTGGTATATGCAAAGGTCTGGGTTACAATTTTCCATGCATCGTCCCAGCTGTATCCGCAGTCGTCAAGGCAAATTCTCATAAGCTCGGGAATTGCCAATGTAGGATGTGTGTCATTTATGTGTATGGCCATCTTTGACGGTATTGAATCTATCGTCTTGTTTTGGCGAAGATGACGCCTTACGATATCCTGAACAGAAGCCGAAACAAGGAAATACTGCTGACGAAGACGAAGGCTTTTTCCCTCCGGATGATTGTCGGCAGGGTAGAGAACCTTGCAAATAACCTCCGCCATAGCCTGCTGCTCAACTGCTCGTATATAGTCTCCCTGATTGAAAAGTGACATATCAAATCCCGGGGAATCGGCTTTCCAAAGTCTTAAGCGTGAGTAACCCTTTCCGTCTTTTCCGGGAACAATCATGTCGTAAGGAGTGGCGATAACCGAGGTGGCGTTGGAAATCTTTGCGTCGAAAAATCCTTGATCCCAACTACACTCAAGGTCTCCGCCGAAGTTTACCGTAAGCTTAAGATCATCCTTTTCGGTGAGCCAAACCTCACCGCCCGGAAGCCAGTAATCCGGTAACTCGGTCTGCCATCCGTCAACCAGCTTTTGCTTGAAGATACCGCATTCGTAGAGAATTGAGTAACCCATCGATGCATATTCTCCGGTCGCAAGTGCGTCCAGATAACATGCTGCAAGTCGTCCGAGTCCTCCGTTTCCGAGACCTGCGTCCGGCTCACACTCATAGAGCTTGTCAAGGCTCATGCCGAGGTCGGAAAGAGCCTCTTTTGCCACGGATGTGAGGTTTAAGTTGTAAAGATTATTTTTAAGGGAACGACCCATAAGGAATTCCATACACATATAGTAAACGGCTTTTGCATCGTCGTTTTTCTTTACCGTTTCCTTAAACTCGTAACAGCCCTTTGTGAGGTATTCCTTTACTATTGTTGCGACTGCCTTGTAAATCTGCGATTCGTCAGCTACGTCAGGGCTTACGCCGTAGAGATGTGAAAGCTTGGATACGAGTTGTGCTTTGAATTCGTCTTTTGTTATTGAGAAGTCTGCCATAAAACCACCTAAAGGAAAATATATTCGGTCGTGAAAGAAGTAATCCCTTACACGCCTGTTTGTTTTTTTAATTATCATTAAGACACCGATGAACTTGATTGGCGATTACGAAAAACTCTGCTGCCGATTTCTGAAAAACCTGACCGGCAAGCATTGAAAAATCGATTATCAGGCATCGGAAAGAAAGTATCGCCCTGTTAACAAATAAGTAACAGTTTATTAAAATAATAATCAAAATAATATATAATTATACACTAATTTTACCATAATAACAAGCGTTTTAAAAAATATGCAGTTGATAACCGTGTGTTGTGTTTTGTGCTTTTTGAATACCCTATCTGTAGTGTTTCGTTGCCGTTTTCCGTACTTATAAAAAAGGCGCAGAGCATTTGCTGTGCGCCTTTTCGTTACTTGCTATTAAGTATTTTCAACACAGTCCTTTATGATTATTTAATCATAAGGTGGTTGCGGATGAATGACTCAATCTCGCTCTGTGTGAAGATATGCTTTACAGGATATGTCGGGTTTGTTTCTGCCATACAACGCTCAGCGATAGTAGGAATGTCTTTCTCCTGAATGCAGTCAAAGCCTGTAGGAATGTTCATTCTTTCGTTCATAGCGCGAATTTCAGCAACAAATGCCTTTGCCTTTTCTTCCTGAGAAGCACCGGTAATTCCGACAGCGTCAGCAAGCTCTGCAAGTTTGTCGTAAACGTATGGTCCAAGCAACTCCTCTGACATAACATGAGGAAGAATTACTGACATTGCAAGACCGTGAGGAACTCCGTAGAGACCACCGAGTCTGTGTCCGATTCCGTGTACGTAGCCTACGCCGCCACGTGTAAAGCACATGCCTGCATAGTATGAAGCGAGAAGAAGCTGTCCTCTTGCCTCGATGTCGGTGCCGTCATTGTATGCACGCTCAAGATACTTGAAGATGATCTGTACAGCCTTTACACCGTAATTGTTGAACTTCTTGTTGTTGTACCAGATGTTTGTGTATCCCTCAACAGCATGGGTGAGAGCATCCATACCTGTTGTTGAAGTGATATGCTTCGGAAGACCTACTGTAAGTTCCGGATCAAGTACTGCATACTTTGCACGGATAAACGGGTCCATGATGGGGAACTTGTCGTGTGTATCCGGGTCTGTTACAACTGCTGCGATTGTTGTCTCTGAGCCTGTACCTGCTGTTGTCGGTACAGCAAAGAGCGGCGGCGGAATAAGTCCGTTCATCTTGAGTGCGGGAAGAACAACCATGAAAGTACCGCTCATTTTCTTTACGGGACGATTAGGTCTTGCAACTCTGGCGATTGTTGCCTTTGCACAGTCCATAGGTGAACCGCCGCCGAAAGCGATAACAGCCTGACAACCGTTTTCGTTGTAGATCTTCAGTGCGTCTTCAATATTCTGAACAGTCGGGTTCGGCTGTGTCTGATCGTAGAGAGCGTACTGCACGTTTGCATTTTTGAGTTCTTCAAAAAGCGAACCAAGAAGATTGAGGCTCATGAGACCGGGGTCTGTTACTACGAGAACCTTGTCTATACCTCTCTGTTTGATAACTGAAGGAAGCTTTTTAACGCTGCCCGGTCCGTCGATGATGATGGGATCCGGGAAGAACCATCCCCAAGCGTACATGGCGCCTGTGAAGATTACTTCAATTCCTCTCCAGCCTGCTTTTTTCAGAGTCCACTTTAAATCCATAATTTCTACCTCCATAACCTTTCTTTTTGTTTTTAAAGATCCCCTATAGTATAAAGCATGGGGACTAAAATTTAAAGCGAAAAAGGAGAGAGGGAGACTATTTCGGCAATTTACCAAAAATACGGAGCTTTTCATTATACAAAAGGTACGAAAAAAGTGTATAACTTTGATATACTTTGATACAAACTATGATACTTTTTTAACAACTTACGGTATTTGGATGAGTGTTCATAAGGAAGAATTGGTTTCTCGCTTAAAAGTCCAATATGCTTTTGTCAAAAAGCCTCGCAAAGTGACAGCCCGGCCTTGCTTTATTTCCCGGCTTCGGCATAAAAATTTTTTATAGCTTTGAAATTGCAACACACTTCAAAATAATATTTTTTTCACAATTTAATCCGCCTTGAAATTTCATCCTTTAAGATTGTGTTCAATGAAAAAGGTCTCTTTGAAATTTCACACTTTAAAAACGTCTCACGAAAAGCACCCGAAAGCACTTGTTGTATTTTTGCCCTTTGAAAAAACTTTTTGAGAGTTCACCTATAAAAAACGTTTCGTGAAAAACTTTCTTTAGAATTTTCCCTGTTATAAAACATCTCATAAAAAGTGTCTCTTGATATTTCGCCCTTTAAAAATTTGTTCTTTGAAAATCCATCAATCCGACTTTGCTCCTGCTTATCAAACGGTCTTGAAGCTTTTGCTTGCGAAATATCTAGAATTTTCATTTGCAAAAGACTTAAAGATTTTTACTTGCGAAACACCTAGAGTTTTCTTTTGCAAAAGACTTAAAGACTTATTACTTGCAAATACTTAGAGATTTTTATTTGCAAAACACATGGTTACCTATATACGTTGTTATCGGGCGTTTCCTTATCCATGCGCTCTTTGCCGTGGACGGATTGTAATAGTATATTGCCCCTCCTGTGGGATCCCATCCGTTTATGGCATCCCTTGCTGCGCGCTTTGCGGAGTCTGTTACCGCGGCGTACCAGTTTGAATCTCTTACGCATGAAAAGGCCCCGTTTTGATATACGACACCGGAGATGGTGTCGGGGAACGATGAGTGCGCAACCCTGTTAAGCACAACCGCCCCGACAGCCACCTGTCCGGTGTACGATTCGCCGCGAGCCTCCGCAGAAATAAGGCGCGCCAGCAAATTCAGGTCGGCAGCAGTATATTTTCCGGACGATGAACCTGTCCCCGAACCGAGACCGAGATACAAAAGGGTCTTCGGCCCTGCGATTCCGTCCGCAGTGAGTCCGCAATGCTTCTGAAATGCAATCACCGCATTTTTTGTCCTGCTGCCGTATACTCCGTCCACGGTGCCGGGATTATATCCGAGTTCCTTTAGCTTTTTTTGTATCCTCCTAACCTCTTCGCCGGTTGAGCCGTATTTCGAAAGAACCTGCACGGCATTCACGTCGGATGCTTTTTGCGACAGGGAATCAGGAAGCTTGTTTGCAACGAGAGATACTATCAGTAAGAGCAATGTAAACGCCGCGAGAACGGAAAATATTACTTTGAAGTGAGTAGGTAAAATTTCAAATGAAGAAGTGTAATTCGACGATTTTACGCTAAGGGATACATCGCCGGGAACCTTTTCAGTTGAGCTTTTTGTCGGAAATTCACCGACTATGATTTTGTTTTGCGGTTTTATTTTTGATTTTCTTTCTGTTATTTTGCTTATCATGGGGTATTATTCCTTTCGTTTGTCTTGTTCGGTGATAATGACTTGTACTTGTTTGATGACAATGAATTGCCTTGTTCGATGACAATGAGTTGACTTGTTCGATGACAATGAGTTGACTTGTTCGGTAATACGGACTTGTACTTGTTTAGTGATAATGAACTAATGATGCACATTAATAAACCTGTAACGCGTGCTTTTACACGAAATTTCACACAACCCTCTCGGATAAAAACAACCGATTCAGAGTCTGTATTTATTCGGTAAATATTTAACCTTTTAAACTGTGTTATTATCATTTTTATTAGTTTTCTCAAAAATTTTGAAAAAATCCAAAAATAGTTGTTGACATTACGGGCTTAGGCGTGGTATATTAATCGAGCGCTTTGGAAAGCCCGAGCGCATATGTACCTTGAAAAT